>OGYE01001212.1_pt1 | contig 16928 bp, 13 predicted proteins | sample 1576471 | NCBI WGS metagenome assembly OGYE01 (sample SAMEA3541532, study PRJEB24748) | human gut metagenome | biome: human gut; feature: human-associated habitat; material: faeces | place: China | collected 2012
TTCTCACTCGGACAGGCCGTTCCCAAAAACTTTCTTGCTGCATGGGCTTGCGCGGGGGGAGAATTTGGAGTATAATTTACCATAATTATATGTATCAATGGGAGAATGACTCTATGGCTACGATCCGTGAATTCTTCCAGAATCTTCTGTATCAGGTCCCTGCCATCGGGATTTCAGATATTGTCGATATCCTGGTCGTTTCGATAATTTTCTATTCGCTCTTCCGTCTCATCCGCTCGACGAGCGCAGCGCGCGTGGCCCGCGCGATTCTGCTGCTGCTGACCATCACGCTTCTGACGGACTCGCAGGGCAAGAAGATGGGCAAAACGGCGGGCAACGCCGTCTGGCTCGACGCGAACAAGACCTCTCCGTTCGATTTCTACCAGTACTGGCGCAACGTGGACGACGCGGACGTTATGAAGTGCATCCGTATGCTCACGTTCCTCCCGCTCGAGCAGATCGACGAAATGGCGACGTGGAAGGACGCGCAGCTCAACACCGCCAAGGAAACTCTGGCCTACGAGCTTACCAAAATGGTCCACGGTGAGGACGAGGCCGGCGCCGCGCAGGAAAAAGCGCGCGCCATTTTCGGCGGCGGCAGCACCGAGCATGTGCCGGAAGCCATCATTTCCGAGAGTGACCTCGTAGACGGCAAGGCCGACATTATGAGCCTCCTCGTGCTGAGCGGTCTCTGTGCTTCCCGCAGCGACGCGCGGCGCAACATCCAGCAGGGCGGCGTCCTGTGCGGAGAGGAAAAGGTCACCGACATCGCCAAAGCGTTTGACGGTGAGGAACTGCGCAAGGGCGTTGTCCTGCGCCGCGGCAAGAAGAACTTCAAGCGAGTGATTTTGAAATAATGGCAGAAAAACGCTTTACCGCGGGCATCGGCGCGGCCAACATGGATCTGCACGGCCGCAGCCGTGCCGCGCTGATCCTGCATGATTCCAACCCCGGCTTTCTCCACACGTCGCCCGGCGGCGTCACGCGGAACATTCTCGAAAATCTCTCCCGCATGGGCGAGAGGACGGCTCTGTTCTCCGCCATCGGCAACGATCTATACGGCCGCGAGATCCTCGCCTCCGGCGAGGCGGTCGGCATGGATATGTCGCACATGCTGCGCTGCCCGGACTGCGGCAGCTCCAGCTATATGGCGCTCATCGACCCCGAGGGCGACATGTTCATCGGCATGTCCGATATGCGTATTCTGGAGCACATCACCCCCGACTGGCTGGAAGGGCAAAAGGATGCGCTGCGGAAAGCGGACGCGATCGTCTGCGACCCCTGCCTGACGCCGGAGGCTCTGGAATGGATCACCTCCGACGCGCTCGCAGGCGTGCCGATCTTTTCCGACCCGGTTTCCACAACGTATGCCCGTCGTCTTGCCCCGTTTGCCGGAAAGCTCCACTGCCTGAAGCCCAATGTGCTGGAGCTCGCGGCTATGACCGGCTGCGAGATCACCGGCGACGCCGATATGGAGCGCGCTGCGGATGTGCTTCTCGAGCGCGGTACGCACTGCATCGTCGTCAGCATGGGACAGCGCGGCTGCTACTGGGCCGACCGCAGCGGCGCAAAATTCTATGCCGCGCTCCGTCCCGTGAGCCAGATGGTGGATGCCACCGGCGCGGGAGATGCCTTTATGGCCGGACTTTTATATGCTTACCTGCACCGCTTTCCCCCCGAACGGGCGGCTCGCTGGGCTCTCGCGGCGGGCATCATCGCCGTCACCAGCGCCGGTACCGTCAGTCCGGGGATGAGCGCGGAGCTCGTCAATAAAATTCTGGAGGAAAATGAACTATGAACAGCTTTGAAAAGTATCTGGACGTTCTTCCCGAGATCCAGCAGGCGCTCGATGGGAATAAGCCCGTTGTCGCGCTCGAGAGCACGATCCTCAGCCACGGCATGCCGTATCCGGAAAATCTGGATTTTGCGCACCGCGTGGAAGAGGTCATCCGCTCGCTCGGCGCCATTCCGGCGACCTGCGCGATCGTCAAGGGCCGCCTCAAGGTTGGTCTCACGGCGGAGGAGCTGGAGATCATGTGCCGCGCCGAGAACATCGGCAAAGTCAGCCGCCGCGACGTGGCGGTGTATGTTGCTCTCGGCCGCACCGGCGCGACGACCGTCGCTTCTACGATGATCATCGCGGCCATGGCGGGCATCCCCGTGTTTGCTACCGGCGGCATCGGCGGTGTGCACCGCGGCGGTCAGGATTCCATGGATATTTCCGCCGACCTGCAGGAGCTTGCTCACACGCCTGTTACGGTCGTCTGCGCCGGCGCCAAGCAGATCCTCGACATCGGACGCACGCTCGAGTATCTTGAGACGATGGGCGTTCCCGTCATCGGCAACCAGACCGCCGATTTTCCGGCGTTCTTCTGCCGCAAGAGCGGCTTCGGCGTGGACTACGCGGCGCAGAGCGAAGCGGAGATCGCCTCGATCATCCATGCGCAGCGCGGCATCGGCTTCACCGCCGGCATCCTCGTCGGCAACCCCGTGCCGGAGGAATACGCGCTCGATCATGAATATATGGAGCGCATCATCAACGTGGCGCTGCAGGCCGCGGACGAGGCGAATGTCCACGGTAAGAACATCACGCCGTTCCTGCTTGCCAAGGTCAAGGAGCTTACCGGCGGCGAGAGCTTTGAAACGAACGTGCAGCTTGCGCTGAATAATGCGCGCTGCGCTGCGCGCATTGCCGCGGCGCTTTGCGAGCTGAAAAAAGCGGAATAAAAAGTAAGCCAAAGAACTGCCTTTCGGCGGTTCTTTGGCCGTATCTGGGCATACTACGAAACGGAAAATACGCTTTGTAAAGGAGTAGAAAAAATGTCGGAAAAGAACAAGTATTCCGGGACAAAGACCGAGCAGAACCTCCGCGCCGCATTCTCCGGGGAATCGGAAGCCCGCAACAAGTATACGTTTTTCGCCAGCAAAGCAAAGAAGGAGGGCTATGAGCAGATCGCCGCTCTCTTCCTGAAAACCGCGGACAACGAAAAGGAGCATGCGAAGCTCTGGTTCAAGGAGCTCAACGGCATCGGCGATACGGCGGAGAATCTTCTGAACGCCGCCGAGGGCGAAAACTACGAGTGGACGGATATGTACGAAGGCTTCGCCAAAACCGCCGAGGAAGAGGGCTTCCGCGAGCTTGCGCAGAAATTCCGTCTTGTCGGCGCGATCGAAAAGCACCATGAGGAGCGCTACCGCGCACTGCTGCACAACGTGGAAGCTGCCGAAGTGTTTGCCAAGAGCGAGGTCAAGGTCTGGGAATGCCGCAACTGCGGACACATTGTTGTCGGCACGAGCGCGCCGGAGATCTGCCCAACGTGCGCCCATCCGCAGAGCTATTTTGAGATCCACGCCGAAAACTATTAATACTTCATCGAAAGGAGTGATCTACCATGTCGGAAATTACCATTACAAAAGCCAACTTTGAAGAAGAGGTTCTGCACGCCGATAAACCTGTCCTCGTGGACTTCTGGGCGAGCTGGTGCGGACCCTGCAAAATGCTCGCGCCGGTGCTGCACGAGTTTGCGGACGAGCATGCCGAAGTGAAGGTCGGCAAGGTCAATGTGGATGAGGAAATGGATCTTGCCATGCGCTTTGGCGTATCGAGCATCCCGACGCTCATCCTCTTCAAAAACGGCGAAGCCGTCAAAACCTCCGTCGGCTTCGTGCCGAAGGCGCAGCTCGAAAGCTTCGCGCATTGAGATAGAAAAGCTGCCCGCAGTGATACCGCGGGCGGGTTAAACGGTCAACCCTCTGTATGCAGCGCATACAGAGGGTTTTTGTATGTGCGCATTTACCACGGGAGATTGCGGAATGATGCAGTCACGTGATGCGCATCCATGGATTATTTTGCGCGTATATGCTATAATTCATTTAAAAATACAAGTAGTCTTACATAGATGCTCCAAAGGAGATGAACGGTATGGATATGTACTTTTCCGCCAAAACGCAGACGCTTGTGCAGTTCAAGGAAATCTACGACAAGCGGCTTTTGAATGAAACACCAAAGAACGGCTCACCCGTCATATTCTGCGCTATGGCGAATCAAACGCCCCAAAACAGATATGATATCGTGAGTTTTCTGATGGATGAGGGAGAGGATTTGAACGGCACAAATGAGGAAGGCGAAACGCTGTTCCACATTCTATTTTCTCGCCCTAAGCACATTATGGAACAAACAGTAGAATTGACACTGATATTGATAGATGAAGGGGTAGATATCAATCAGCTGGACGCAAAACACAGAGTGGCGATTCAGTACCTTATCAGCCATCCGAAGTTTACCGACGAGGATTTTGCGCCGCTGTATGATGTTATTTTTAAACGCTGCACGCTCGAATTGAACATAAAAAACGACTGGGGCTATACCCCCATCGAGCTTGCACAGAAACTCCCATACCGTGCGGAATTACTCAAACGGATGACAAAATAATCATCGAAACGACCTGCAAGATATTAAAATCTTGCAGGTCGTTTCTGGCGGTTGCTATTCAGTTCTCCGGATGAAGATCGTAAATCGTAATTGCTCCGGCAGAGAACGCAATGGGATAATTTTCCGTCAGATAATCGGTGATAACACCGGTAAGCGCGCGCTCATGGTAGCCGATGTACACATAGTCCAGTCCTTCGCTTTCGCGGTTTGCTTCAAACACCTCCGCGTTAGTGAGCATCTGTTCGGCAAGCCGCTGCTGCCCCTGATAATTCAGGCCGTGGAAGTAGAGATAGGAGCCGCTTCCGCAGACGATGTTCCGCCCGGTGAGGGTTGCTACAGTGTTATCGTGGTTATCCCTTGTCAGGAAAAGAGCGTCCGGCTCGGTGTTCTCAATAATGTACTCCGCCGCGGCGGCCTCATCACGGGAGAAAAGCTCATAACCGTATTTCGGGATACCGGATGCAACCTCACGTCCAAGGGTAAACACGGCGGCGTTGGAGCTGATAAAGAGTGTGAGAGCGAGAAGCACGCCCTGCGCGGCCGGGCTCCGGAGCTGTCCGAGCCAACCGGCCAGCGCGTCGGCGCACACAAAGCATCCGAATGCATAGGCAACGTACAGGAGCTTGTTGTTATCGTATTCGTTCGGCTGAAATACGAGCAGCTCGCACATAACGAAAATAAATACAGCGCCGGAGAACGCCGCGCGCTGCTCCTTAGAGACAGCAAAGAAAGCAAACGGCGTCAGAACGAATACGAGCCCGACATTTTTGATCCAGAACCAGAACCAGGGCTCTTTTCCGTTATTCACCCAGTCGATCACGACACGGACGAAGTGTTCATTTCCGCCGACGGAAGGAAATGTCCAGAGAAAGAGCTGCGGCAGCGCCAGCAGTACCGCCGGAAGCCCAAACCGGAGCCAACGGAGAAACCATTCGCAGGAAAGCCGGTCACGCGCAGCGGAATACACGAGCCAGCATGCCGCCATCAGGCCAAGGGCAAAGTAGGAATGCGTGTGGACCATCGGCAAAAGTCCGCCGAGAATGCCCGCTGGGAGATACAGCCGCGTATCGCCGCGAAATACCGCCCGGAAAAGCAGGTACAAAACAGCGAACAGCGCCGCCCAGCCGAAGAGCGTCGCCCGCTGCGGCAGCAGCATGTCCGCAATGACGTTGACCCAGCGCATGCCCTTTTCGGTGAGATTCGTAGGCGTTTTGTAAAACGCGGTGAAGAGATCATGCAGGGAGTACTCACCGTTGAGAAAATAAATCATGCCGAGCCCGCCGTTAAGGAAGAAGAGCAGAAAAGCGAGCACCGGCGCGTACTTTCTCCGGCAGAACTCCCGGGCAAGAAACCATACGCCGCAGAACATCTGTGCAAAGGCAAAGAACATCGGGATCATATACGCCAAGCGAAGCGGCGTTCCGAGAAGGTACGGGCTTGAGGAGACGCTGTCACAGAGGAACGGATAGCTCACCGGCGTTCCGGGAAGAAGATTATACTCCGGCGGGAACGTTTGCTGCCCGGCGATGGATGTGATGAAGCTCAAATGCATCGCCATATCGCCGTAGGTGCATTGTCCGGTATAGAGCGCTCCGTCCACGTTTTGCAGCGTATGCGAGCCTACGAGATAGATCGCAAGCACCATAAAGGGAACAAGCAGATAGGGGAGAGGGCGGTCTATCGCAGCATCCTCCGCGCAGGGAACGGTTTTCCCCCGCCGCGCGAACCACAGCGCGTGCAGCGCCAAGGCAAAGATCGCCGCGGCGATATGCGCCGTGATGCCGAAGCCCCGGAGGAACGCAAACGGGATCGGCGCCCACATGGAGAGAAGCGTTCCGATCACGCTGCCGAGCCAGAGCCGGACAGCGATCCTCTTTTCGGGAAACAGATAATACGAAACGGCGATCCCTGCGCTTTGCCACAGGAAAAACCATAAAATTCCAAGCATACCGTTGTCATCCTTTTTCTTGTGAATATAATCCTATTATAGCGGATTATGACCCGTTTGCAATAGCGGACGCTCTGTGTTAAAATGCAATTAATCAATAATCCAGGAAACATTCCTTTCGGGAGGCCATTCTATGAAGCGGCGAAAACCGATTCTTTCTCTAATATTTCTATTGATCCTCTGCGCGGTGCTGCAAAGCGCCGCCTTTGCCGACGGCTCGCTTATATCCAATGCGGATTTCTCTTTGCCGGAGCTTCCGGACGGGTGGGATACCGTGGCATACGAAGCAGAGAATTATTCCGTCTATACACAAAACGGCGCACTTGTCATTGCTTCCGCTGTGGAAAACGATGTGCGCGTCTGTCAAATGGTCCAAGTCGAGCCGAATACGGTATACCGCCTTTCGGCGGAGATCTCCGCCGAGGGCGTCCACGGCGGGCGTGGCGTATGTCTTTCGGTCGATAATTACACGCTTGACGGCGCTTATGCCGTCAGCGCCGGACGTACCGGCAGCTTTGACTGGACGCGCGAAACACTGATCGTCCGTACCGGCGCAAAGCAGAGCTATATCAATTTCGCCCTCCGGCTCGGTTCTTACAGTGAGACATCCGCCGGTACGGCGCAGTTCCGCGCAGCGGAGCTTGTCCAAACCAACGATCCGGAGGAGATAGCGTCGGCGGTCTTGCTCGATGAACCGGCGCAGCCGGCCGTAAAATCCGTCAACGAATCGGACGAGGCCCGTGCGATCCGTCTCCGGTCGTATCTGCATCTGTTTATCGTCTGCGCCATCGTCCTCGCGTGTGTCCTCCTCTGGGGCTTTTACCGGAATCGCGAGCGTTTTTATTCGCTTTCCGCGGATCCGAAAACAGTAAAACGCTGCTTCATCCTCCTTGTTCTGACCGGCGCGGCGCTTCGTCTGGTTCTGACGCTTTTGTTCGGCGGCCATGATTACGATATAACCTGCTGGCAGGCATGGGGACGCGATATCGTGCAGAACGGCACCGCGCAGTTTTATACCGCCCCCGGCCACGAGTGGTACGATTATCCGCCGGGATATATGCTCGTTCTCGCTGCTGTCACTTGGCTGCTGGACCTTTTCCGTATTCCTTCCGGATCTGCTGCGGCGGTGTTTGCCTATATGCTCCCGGCCTACGCTGCGGATGTCGGCATCGCGATCCTTCTCATGCGCTTTGCCCGCAAGCGGGGCTTTTCTGAAAGCGCGTGTCTGTATCTCGGCGGCCTGGCGGTCTTTAACCCCGCCGCGGTCATTCTCTCCGGCGCCTGGGGTCAGATCGACTCGATTTTAACGCTGCTTCTCCTTTTGAGCTTTTCCGAACTTTTCGAGGGACGCCGTATTTCCGCCGGAGCGATCTACGGCCTTGCTATTATGACAAAGTGGCAGGCGCTTATCTATGGTCCCGTGCTTGCGGCGGAGTATCTCCTTTCCATCCGGAAAAAGGAAGATGCTCTGCGCACGGCCGGCGGCGTTGCGGCGGCGCTTCTCGTGATCTTCGCCGTTTCGCTTCCGTTCCGGGGCGATCAGGGCTTTTTCTGGGTCGTCGGACGGTTTTTGAATTCCGCGGGCGGATACGATTATGCGAGCGTGGAGGCATACAATTTCCTTGCGCTCTGCGGCGGAAACTGGAAATCCGCCGAGCTTTCCCTTGTGCCGGGGATCCCGTACAAAGCCTTCGGTATGGTCATGATCGTGCTTGCTGTCGTACTCTCCGTTGCGATGCAGGTCGTTTCGCGCTGGAGAGAAGGCGGAGAAACGCTTCGCGCTCGTCCCGAGCGGCTGCTGATCCCTGCGGCGTTCTGCATGTTCATGATCTTCACGTTTGGCCACTATATGCATGAGCGGTATGTGTTCCCCGTGATGGCTCTGCTGGCATTCGCTTATGCTGCCACACGGGATAATAGGCTTCTCGTTTCGTCCATGCTTTTGAGCGTTGTTCTTGCGCTCAATGAGACGACGGCGATGTACGTTGTATCCAACGCTGCCTCGGCAGCCGTCCGCGGCACGCAGCAGCACCAAATCGTGATCGGCGTATGCTCGCTTTTTGAAGTATTGACGTTTTTCTATACAGCAAAGGTCTGTCTGGAACGCGGTTTCGGGCAGAACGATCGGAGGTGACGAGCCGTGCAGGAAATTTTTTCTTCCAAGGAGCGCAGTACCCGCTTAGACCGTGGCGATAAGCGCCTGATGTGGGCGCTGACTCTCATTTATACGGTATTCACGCTTCTGAATCTCGGCACGCTCTCGTTTCCGACGAGCGTGTGGACAGCGCAGAGCGGTGCGGCAGTACGCATCGATCTCGGTGCGGAATATGATGTTGCCGAAATATGGACGAACGGAAACATTGCCGAGGGCTCGGCGGTGTTCACCGGCGACGACGGCTCAACGGCGGAGTATACGCAGAAATACGCGACCATGTTTACCTGGCGCACGCAGACCACCGCCATGCACACGCGGTATATAACACTGCAATGCACGGCGGGAAAGGTCTCTCTCAACGAGATCGCCTTCTTCGATGCCGCCGGCAATCGCCTTCCGGCTGTGATCGCCGCCGGAACAACGGAGGGCGCGGCGCTTCTTGATGAGCCGGACACGGTACCGGACGCGCCGGGCTATATGAATGGCATGTATTTTGACGAGATCTACCATGCCCGGACAGCGTATGAATTTCTCCATACGATGAGCGTATACGAATGGACGCATCCGCCGCTCGGCAAGATCCTCATCATGCTCGGCGTTGTGATCTTCGGCATGAAGCCGTTCGGGTGGCGCGTCGTTCCGGCGCTTTTCGGCGCGGCAATGCTGCCGGTGTTTTTTACGCTGGCAAAGCGGCTGTTCCGCCGGAGAGATCTGGCGTTTCTGGCCGCGGCGCTCCTTGCGCTGGACACGATGCACTTTACACAGACGCGTATTGCCACGGTCGATGTGTTCATCCTGTTTTTCATTCTGCTCATGGTTCTGTTCATGACAGACTATATCCAGATGGATTACATGAAAGAGCCGCTCAAAAAGCTCTTTCTTCCGCTCGGCGCGTGCGGCGTAAGCTTCGGTCTCGGCGTGGCGTCCAAATGGACGGGCCTCTACGCCGGAGCCGGTCTCGCCGTGATGTTCTTTGCGCACATGATACGCGCCGGTATTTCCTGCCGGAAGGATACTGCGGCACGCAGGGAGTTCTGGCGCAGAACATGGGTGACGGTCGGTTTCTGCTGCGTGTTCTTCCTCGCGATCCCGGCGCTTATCTACTATCTTTCGTATATTCCGTTTTTTCGCTATGAAGCAACAAAGCCGAACGGCGTCGGCAGCATAGCGCTTGTGCTGCAGCAGCAGGAGTCCATGTATCATTACCATCACGATCTGACTGCAACGCACACCTGTCAGTCGGCATGGTATGAATGGCCGTTCACATCCCGCTCCGTGTGGTTTTACTTCCGGTCGCTTGGAGAAAACCGCGTTTCCAGCATCTCTTCAACCGGCAGCCCGGCTGTGTGGTGGGTCTCCGCTATCGGAGCCATTCTGCTGGCCGTAGAAGCATTGTTCCGTCGGACAAAGAAAGAGTCTGCACACTGGAAGCAGGCCGGATATATCCTGCTCATTGCGATCGCGGCAAACTATCTGCCGTGGACGCTCGTGCCGCGCTGCACGTTCCAGTATCATTTCTTTACCACGTTCCCGTTTGTCGTGCTTGCCGCCATTCTGTTTTTGCAGCACATGGAAGAGAGCGGGGAAGTGTCCGGAAGGGTCAAGTGGATCTGGCTCAGCGTCGCCGCTGCGTATTTTGTCCTCATGTATCCGGCGGCCTCGGGGCTCCCGATGCCGCGGCTCTACGCGCAGTTCCTTGAATATGTACTCCCGTGTGGGCAGCTCTTCTTCGGCGCAGTTTGACCGACTAAAAGATGCAATGCGGCAGCGATCTCGATGGGATCGCTGCCGCATTTTCATATGCATTGACTTTAAAAAATTCGGAAGCTGGAATCGGAGCAGAAGTTGTCGGTACTGTAGAGCAAAAGCACCCGGTCAATAGCGTTTTCTGCAATATATTCCTTGACAGAGCCGGTATAATACCGGAGATCGATCAAGTGGATCTCGGAAAAGGCATCAGTAAGGAACGGCACGAGCGAATCGGCGTAGGAATCGCGCAGAATGAGCAGGGAAGGGGCATTTTCCGTCCCGGTATCCACAACGGCGCGGGGAATGTTCCCGCCGAGGAAGAAAGTATATTTGTCCTTGATCGTGAGCTTGTCATAATTGTAGAGCGGCAGCGTCTCATCGGTCCCGTTTGTTTCGTACCGGGCAACGGACGATTTCTCCGGCGCTGCGGTCAGCGTTTCCATCTCGTCCGGAGCGATCCAGAAAAAACCGGAGGAGGAATAGAGTGTTCCGCAGAAGTCCTCGGAGACGGTTTCCTGTGTGAGTGTATCTTTATCGATCTCCGGCAAGCCCCAGGAGGAACGCAGGGCATTGGCGGCATAATAGGCGCCGAGGGACGTCCAGTGGTGGTCGGTGCGATAGAAAATGTATTCGCTGCTGTGTGCCGTGAGGGTGGAGGAAAGATCGATCGTGTCCAGAGCCGTCTGCGCATAGGCGCTGTTGATCACCGCTTGCTGATCGTCGTTCGGAGCACCGTCCGGCAGGATGTCCGCATAAAGCTGTGCCGTCGTGGGAATCAAGGCGAGCGAGACCGGAACACCGGTGTCCGTGAGTAAATCCGCTGCCTGCACGGCGCGCGCGAGTACGTCTTCCTCCGGCGCTTCGAACGGCTCGATCAGACGGCCGCCGTCACAGAGAAACACGCCGTTATTCTGCTGCTTTCCCTGCGCAAGCTCTGCGCCCGCTTTTGTTTCGATCCATGTATCCCGTCCGGCAAACTGGTCGCTGCAATAAGATTCAAAACGAGTGGCAAAAGAGCCGGAGAAAAGGGAAGAGAAGCTGAATTTCGGCAGCGTCTGCAGCTGCCGGTTTTCCTTTTCTGAAAAGTCTTTGTCCGGCAGAAGCAGATTCAGCAGGAAAAACCCGCCGATGAACACGGAAAAGAGGGCGGTAATAATTCGATTGGTCGTTTTTGACATCAATTTTGGCCTCCTTCCGTCAGAACCGGAAGTACAGGAACGGATTGTACGTCGCGTCTACGAGATATGCCGTAGAGATCACCAGACAAAGCGCGACAAGCACCGGCGTGAGTACATTTTGTACTCTCTGCGGAATGCGCTGAAAGAGCTTATTGGGGACGGGTGTCGCTGCGATGGCTGCGATAAAAAGAATGACGGCATAGCTTCGCGCGTAAAATGCGTCGGCTGCCGTGGCCGCAGCGCCGCTTGCGCCAAACATCGCGCCCCAATAGTGCACGACCTCGCCGACGGAGTTGAGCTGGAAGAGCATCCACCCGACGACGGCAACGAGCAGCGCGTAGATGTGCGCCAGTACTGGCACTTTTTCGAGCTTTTTGAGAAGGAAAACCTTTTCCAGAATCAGAAACACTGCATAGTACAGTCCCCAAAGCAGAAATGTCCAGTTCGCGCCGTGCCAGAGGCCGGTGAGTGCCCAGACGATGAGAATATTCAATATCTGCCGGGGCAGGCCGCGGCGATTGCCGCCGAGGGGGATATAGAGATAATCACGGAACCATGTGCCGAGCGACATATGCCAGCGCCGCCAGAATTCCGTGACGCTCTTCGAAATGTACGGATAATTGAAGTTTTCCAGAAACTCAAAGCCGAGCATCCGCCCGAGACCGATGGCCATATCCGAGTAGCCGGAAAAATCAAAGTAGAGCTGGAGAGAAAAGGCGAGCGCGCCGAGCCACGCCCCGGCAAAGCTCAGCTCCGGAGCGGCGGCATACACATCCCAGAGCGCGCCGATGTTGTTGGCGAGCAGTACCTTCTTCCCGAGACCAATGGCAAAACGCTGCACGCCAGAGGAAAACTGTTCGGAGCTGAGACGCCGCGTGCCAAGCTGGGAGGCCACGTCCTTATACCGGACGATCGGCCCGGCGATCAGCTGCGGGAAGAGCGCCACAAATGTACCGAAGCGGATAAAGTTTTTCTGTTCCTCGGTGTCGCCGCGGTATACGTCGATCGGATAGGACATCGTCTGGAACGTGTAGAAGGAAATGCCGATCGGCAGCGTGAGCCCGAGCGCGGGGATGCTTATGCCGGGAATGCGGCTGAGCGTCGCGGCGAGCAGATCGAAGTATTTGAAGAAAATGAGCAGCGCGAGATTGGCAACGGTATTGACCGTCAGAACGGCCCGCGCTTTTTTATCGTCGGTCAGCCTATAGCGGGCGATGAGGAGTCCGGCAGCATAGTTCAGCGCGATGGAGAATACCATCAGCAGGATGTACACCGGCTCGCCCCAGCCGTAAAACACGAGATTTACGATAAAAAGCCAGAGATTCCGATACCGCGCCGGCACGATATAGTATACCGCCAGCACGACCGGCAGATAAACAAACAGGAAAAGAATGCTTGAAAAGACCATAGATGTACAACTCTCCGTAATGCGTTATCTATTTATCGGATTTCTCCGGGGAAAATTTGCCGAGAGGATTGGCCTGCGCCGCAATGCGCAGCTCGGAATTATCCACATGCGTATAGATTTGCGTGGTGTTCAGATTTTCATGGCCCAGAAGCTCCTGCAAGGTACGCACGTCCACACCGTTCGAGAGCATCAGCGTTGCCGCCGTATGGCGCAGCTTGTGCGCGGAATACTTGTCGGCGTCCAGACCGGCACGCAGGAGAGATTTCTTCACCATGGCGTGCAGCGCTTCGCGGGTAATGCGCGTGCGGCGGCTGGAAAGGAACAAAGCGTTCCGATCAATGGCGGCAATATCCCGGCGGACGATCAGATAATCGTTGATCGCCTGGGCCGTGGCGTCGTTGAGATAGACGACGCGCTCTTTGTTGCCCTTGCCGAGCACGCGGATATGATCGCTCCGAATGTCCGAGAGATTCATCCCGGCGATTTCGGAAATACGAAGGCCACAGTTGAGGAATATCGTTAAAATGCAGAAATCGCGCTCCTTGTGCATCCCGTCCACGCTGTTTAGTAAACGCTCGCTTTCCTCCAGCGTCAGATAGCGGGGGAGAGACCGCTTGGAGCGCGGGGAGTCAAGATCCTGCAAAGGGTTCTCGTCAAGGAGCTTGGCTTTTGTCGTGAGATACTTATAAAAGCCGCGGATACTGGAGACCTTTCGGGCGCGGGACGCGGCGTTCAGGCCGAATTCCTCGCTGCGGGCGCGGGTGAATTTGGCTTTGTCGCGGGAAAGAAACGCCAGATAATCATAAACCTCCGCAAGCGTAACGCGGGAGACAAAGTCCAGATCCACATCGAGGATCGAAACTTCGGAAAGCTCCGCGGCACGGGGAACAAGCCCGCGCTCGATCTTCAAAAAGCGGAGGAAATTCCGCAGATCGAGAAAATACTCATCGACCGTAGCGCGGGAGTGACCCTTGATCGTTTCATGGTATATTAAATAGTCCCGCAGAATGGGGGGCGCTTCATTGCGGTAGTCCATAGATGAACCTCACAGCAGAAAACCGCCGGACAGGGGAAGGCATTTCCGGCTATACATAAAATTAAACAAAATAAAGATTTTGTTTAATTTAGGGGAGCGCTTTTTAAATCAATATGGCGGTAACGGCATCGCGGACGTTTTTTGCCGGCAACAGCTTCATGTCCTTTGGGAGCTTTATGTCATCCTTGCAGTGCGCCGGTATAACGCAGCGCTTGAATCCAAGACGTGCAAGCTCCTGCAGGCGTTGATTGATTGACGGAACGGATCGAATTTCTCCTGTGAGTCCGATTTCGCCGATCGCGGCAAGATCTTCCCCGATAGGCTTGTCCCGCAGACTGGACGCAATGGCCAGCGCGATGGCAAGATCCGCCGCGGGCTCGTCCAGCTCCAGACCGCCGACAACATTTACATAGGCGTCGCACCCGGCGACGTGTACGCCGCCGCGTTTTTCCAGTACGGCAAGCAAAAGCATCAGCCGGTTGAAGTCCACGCCGTTTGCCGTGCGGCGGGACTGATTAGCATTCGACGGCGAAAGCAGCGCCTGAACCTCGGCGAGGATCGGCCGCGAGCCCTGCATCACACAGGAAACGCATGTACCGGGCGCGTTGACCGGACGGCCGGACAGCATGACCTCGGACGGATTCGGAACTTCCCGCAGCCCCGTATCGCACATTTCAAATACGCCGATCTCGTTTGTGGAACCGAAACGGTTTTTTGCGGCGCGCAGAATGCGGTAATTGAGCGAACGGTCGCCTTCAAAATACAGCACGCAGTCCACCATGTGTTCCAGAACCTTCGGTCCGGCGATCGCGCCCTCCTTATTGACGTGGCCGATGACAAATGCGGTGATATTCATGGTTTTTGCAAGCTGCATCACCGCCATGGTACAGTCTTTCACCTGGCCGATGCTGCCGGGCGCGGAGGCGATGTCGTTATTGTACATCGTTTGTACCGAGTCAATGATCAGAATATCCGGTTTCAGATCCTCCACGTTCTGTGTAACGGCGTTGATATCCGTTTCTGCAAGGACGAAAAGCTCGTCGCTCGATACGCCGAGCCGCTGCGAGCGCATTTTAAGCTGGCGCTGGCTTTCTTCACCGGTCACATACAGGATCTTCGCGTCCGGGATATTGCCGCATATTTGCAGCAGCAGCGTGGATTTTCCGATGCCGGGCGCACCGCCGACCAGTACGAGCGAGCCGCGAACAGCGCCGCCGCCGAGAACGCGGTCCATTTCCGCCATGCCGGTGGAAAAACGAATTTCTTCCTCGTCGTCAAGCTGTGCAACGGGCTTCGGGACGCTCCGGCGCGTTCCGGCGATCTTTACGGCGGCGCTTTTCGCCGCAGCATTGCCGGACGGCGCGGAGGGCGCTTCAACGATCGTGTTCCACGCGCCGCACGCCGGGCAGCGGCCGAACCATTTCCCGGTTTCATTGCCGCATTCCGTGCAGAAAAACACACTTTTGGCTTTCATAAAACGCCTTTCTCTGTAAACTGGAGATAGCATGCCGTCAATACGGACGCGATCTTTTTCTGATAGTCCGCGCTTTGCAGAAGCGATAACTCCTGCGGATGCGAAAGGAATCCGCACTCGACCAGCACGGCGGTACATTGAACGTGGGACATAATGTAAATGTCCTTCCCTGCCGGCACCGGGACGCGCCGGTTTTCCGGCAGCAGCGCCGCGGTGAGCCGGGATTGGATGAGTTCGGCCAAAGCGCGGCTGGGTTCATTCTGCGCGTATAAAACCTGGGAACCGCGCGGCCCGGACGAGGGATAGATGTTCTGATGGATGCTCAAAAAAACCGGAGAATCCACGCTTTCGGCGATCTCTACCCGCCTCCGTGTATCCCATTTTTTCATGGCGGCAATGGTTTTTGCCTCTGACGGATAGGTGATCTCCTTGGTATCGCGCGTCATAACGGTATCAACGCCGAGAAAAGCGCATAGATCCCGTACGCGCAGCGCCACGGAAAGGTTCAAGGCACTTTCCACCGTCCCGTCCGGCGCTACCGCGCCGCCGTCCGCACCGCCATGGCCGGGATCAAGGATCAGCACAGGCGGCGAGTCTGCGGCCTCCGTCGACACGGATCGGGTATCCGTACCCGATAAAAACACACATTGTATTATGACACAAATCCAAAGGAATGACAAGGTGAAAAGCGCGGCATCTTCCGCGCGGACGCTTCTATACAGCTTTTTAACAAACAAAATGCATCGCCTCCCTCAAGCTATGCTATGAGAGCGGCGATGCATTTTATGAGCGGAAGGACTCAGCCTTCCTTCAGGAATTTCTCCAGCCGGTCAAGGCCCTCTTTGATGGTATCGAGTGACGTGGCATACGTCCAGCGGACAAAGTTCGGCGCGTCGAACGCGCAGCAGGATACGACTGCGACAAGGCCCTTTTCCAGAAATGCCATGGCGAAATCGTCGGCGTTATGGATCACACGCCCGCCGAGCGTGCGGCCGATGAGCTTTTCAAGATTCATCATCACATAAAAAGCGCCGTCCGGCTTCAGGCAGCTCACACCGTCGATCTGATTCATGCGCTCTACAAGATAATTCCGGCGCTCCTCGAACACCTTGCGCATTTCCTCCACGCTGTCCTGCGGGCCGCGCATGGCTTCCGCCATCGCTGCCTGGTTCATGGCGCCGATGTTGCCGAGCGCGTGGCTCAGGCAGTTCGTCATAACTTTGGCAATGCGCTTGTCGCCGCAGGCGGCAAAGCCGCAGCGCCAGCCGGTCATGGAATAGCTCTTGGACACGCCGTTGATGATGATCGTGTGCTTCTTTACTTCTTCGCCGAGCGCTGCGACGCTGGTGAATTTGCGTCCGTCGTAGCAGAGACGGTAATAGATCTCGTCGGCGACGATATAGATATCATGGCGCAGGCAGACCTCCGCAAGCGCTTCCAGCTCTTCCTTGGAGTAGATCATGCCGGTCGGGTTGGACGGGTTATTGAGAACGAGCGCCTTAGTTTTATCCGTAATGGCGGCTTCGAGCTGCGCCGACGTTATTTTGA
>OGYE01001214.1_pt1 | contig 16917 bp, 9 predicted proteins | sample 1576471 | NCBI WGS metagenome assembly OGYE01 (sample SAMEA3541532, study PRJEB24748) | human gut metagenome | biome: human gut; feature: human-associated habitat; material: faeces | place: China | collected 2012
GCCGTTGCACGAAATAGCGCACGACCTTGGACTGATGAACTTCATCTATTATATGCTGATTAAGACCGGATTCCTGCCACCTGTCATCTTTATGGGGGTGGGTGCGCTGACGGACTTCGGTCCGATGCTCCGTAACTTGCGTCTCTCCATATTCGGTGCGGCTGCGCAGTTAGGTATTTTCACCGTACTGCTTTGTGCTGTGATGATAGGGTTCACTCCGCAGGAAGCGGGTGCGTTGGGCATTATCGGTGGTGCCGATGGTCCTACGGCTATCTTTACTACCATCAAGCTGGCTCCCCATCTGTTGGGACCGATTGCCATTGCTGCTTATTCTTATATGGCGCTGGTACCGGTCATCATTCCGATGGTGGTGAAGCTGTTCTGTACCAAGAAGGAATTGATGATTAACATGAAGGAGCAGGAGAAGCTGTATCCTTCGAAAACCGAGATTAAGAATCTGCGTGTATTGAAGATTATCTTCCCGATTGCAGTGACTACGATTGTTGCTTTATTTGTGCCCACAGCAGTACCTTTGATTGGTATGTTGATGTTCGGTAACTTGATTAAGGAAATCGGTTCGGATACAAGCCGCTTGTTTGATGCTGCTGCTAATAGTATCATGAATGCAGCTACCATCTTTTTAGGATTGAGCGTTGGCGCCACGATGACTAGTGAGGCATTCCTGAATTGGACAACCATCGGTATTGTGATTGGCGGTTTCCTGGCATTTGCATTGTCCATTACGGGAGGTATTTTCTTTGTGAAGCTGTTCAACCTATTCAGCAAGAAGAAGATCAATCCGCTGATTGGTGCTACCGGCCTGAGTGCCGTACCCATGGCAAGCCGTGTCTGCAATGAAATAGCAACGAAGTATGACCCGAAAAACCATGTGCTGAATTACTGTATGTCCAGTAATATCTCCGGTGTAATCGGTTCGGCTGTTGCGGCGGGTGTGCTGATTTCATTCCTGGGATAAACGGTCAGTAGGAAAAATATAAAGAAACTCCGGTATGGCTTTGTAAAGCTATGCCGGAGTTTTTTGTATGTTTTTCTTTGAGGGGCATTTCATTCACTAACCACCTTCCAATATTCAGCCACCGCCATCTTCTCTGCCAGATACGCATCAATTAGGTTGGTGTGTGCCTGCGTCCACGAGAGTTGTGCGGACAACACATCTGCCATGCTGGCTTTTCCTTCATTATAAGAGAAGGTGACAAGGTCTAGATTCTCTTCGGCAAGTGTCATATTCTCCCGGGCCGTCTTGACTTGCTGTTCAGTTTCCGTCAGTTTTGTGGTGGCTGCGGAGAGTTCCTCCAGAATATTGTCCGTTACATAGCTTTGTTGCAGCTTCTGTATGCCGATATAGGCTTTCTGTTGGCGGTTTGTCTTGAAGCGGGCTCCCCAACGGAAGATGGGGATGCTGACATTGACTCCTACGACGGGAGTATGAGGTACATCCTGCCCCATATAGGTGATTCCCGTATCCCAACCGGTAGCGAGGAACATGTTGACTTGTGGGTTGTAGCGGCTGAGGGTGGCATGCCGTTGCGCTTCACTGCGGGCGATGTTCACGGAGGTACTGGCATATTCTGCCCGGCGAAGCAGCACATCATCCAGGCCCAGAGGTATGATGGAGGCAGTCGGTATATCTATTTCGGCTATGCTGTCTATGGGAGCGTCCGGTTCCGAGCCCATAAGGATATTCAGTTTTTGCAGGGCAAGGGTATGGTTTTGGCGTGCCTTGATGTACTGCAATTCGGCTTCCTTACGTCGGGTGGAAATCATCAGCAAGTCTGTGCGGCTGATGGCACCGTCATCAAAGCGGTCTTGGATGATGTCGTACTGCTGTTGTACAATATCCTGAAAGGTAGCCGCGGCTTTCAGACCGGCACGGGCGGCAGAGGCATTCCAATAGACGGCGTCACTTTGATAGTGTATCTGGTCGAGGGTCAGCTCTGTGGTAAGTTGGTCCAGTGCCTCTTCGGCTTGCGCCACTTTCTTTTGGGCTATTAGGGAACCTCCGGTATAAAGCGGCTGCGTCAAGGTGGCAAGTGCCTGATAGGTATAAGGGTGGTAGTCTCCTTTCGGACTGTTCCATTGGTCCAGATGATTGAGATTGGCGGTACCCTCGGCGGTGATGTCAATCTGGGGCAGGAAACCGGTGGAGGCAATCTTGCGTGCCTCGGTACTGGCGAATGTTTTCAGATGCTGTTGTTTCAGAATCTGGCTGTATGCTTCTACCTTGTCGCGGTATTCTTCGCGGCTCAGATATGCTTGTTGTGCCCCGGCATTCAGTCCTGAGCACAGTAATGATAGAATAAGTATATTTGTTTTCATCATTCAATTGGTAAACTGTAAATTGTTGAATGTTCTCTCACTTGATTTTATGAATGGCGCAATAAGCCACCGGCAGCACGAATAGTGTCAATGCCGAGGCTACCAGCAAACCACCCATGATGGTTGCCGCCATGCCGCCGAACATGGCGTCGAACAATAACGGCAACATTCCCAGGATAGTGGTACCCGATGCCATGGCCACCGGGACAATACGGGTGGTCGTTGCACTGATAACGGCTTCACGCGGTGCTTTTCCGGCAGCGGTTTCCGTATCAATCTGGTCCACCAGCACGATGGCATTCTTGATATTCATTCCAATCAGCCCCAGCAAGCCGAGGATGGAGAAGAAGTCGAATGATTTCCCCAATACCACCAGTCCCAGTACAATACCTATAAAGATAAGCGGCAGCATCAGCAGGATAACAATCGGCTTCCGGTAGCTGCGGAACAGAAACAGCAAGGTGACGAACATAAGGAAGAATGTCAGCGGCAGGTTAGCTGCCAGTGCGGCATTGCTTTCTGCCTGGCTTTCCTGCTCTCCGAAGTATTTCATGGTGTAACCTTCGGGCACATCAATCTCTTCTTGCACTTGCTTCCATATACGGTTGAAGGCGGCAATGGCATTCACACCGCGGCGTGGGTCGGCCTGCGCCATCATCACCATCTGCCGGTTGTAGTCTTTCACATTGGAGAACTTGTACTGGAAGTCGAACCGGCTGACGACTTGTTCCAGAGTGGTTGTTTCGCGTGCAGTGCCGAATACGGGGAGTGTACGCAAGTCGTTGATGCGGAAAGAGTCGATAGTTTTATCCTTCAACAGAACGGGAAGTACCTGGTCTCCTTCCCTATATTCCCCAAGTGTCATGCCGTTCGTACCGATCTGGATACTCTGTGCCATGCTTTGACGGGAGATACCCAACGGTTGTGCACGCTCCTGACTGTAAACGGGATGCCATACCGGTATCTTATTGCCCCAGGAGTTGCGCACGTTGATAAGTTCGCCGTCACGGTGCATGATGTCCAGAGCCTTGTTGGTCAACATGACCAGCGTATCCGTGTTATTGCCGATGAACCCGATTTCAATGGCGGCATCTACGGCAGGAGAGAGCTTGAACAACATGGTACGGGTGATGGCATTGGGATAGTTGGCCTTCATGTAGGCATCAAGGTTCTTTTCCTGTTCCTTGGTATATTTGCTGTCCGTTACTTCCACCAGGATATTGGCGAAGTTAGGTTTGGGGCCGACGGAAGTGGAGGCCAGATAGTAACGCAACGGTGTGCTGCCGAATGTGACGGATACCCGTTTCACTTCCGGCTGCTGCATCAGATGCGCTTCCACCTTTTTCATTTCGGTTTCTACTTCGCGGATGCTGTACCCGTCCGGATAGAATACATCTGCCCGAAAGTAGGGCTTGTCCAGAGAAGGGAAGAAGTTCTGGGGCATCAGTCCCATGACGATGAGGGAGAGGATGAACAGTGCTGTAATGCTTCCAAGGGTCAACGCCTTCTTGCGTATCAGTGTGCCGAGGATGGAGGCGAATTTATGGTAGAAAGGCTTGTCGTATGGGTCTTTATCACCATCTTTAGCCTTTGCTTTCAGTATGAAGTTGCCGAATGTAGTGGTTTGTGTCAACGCCAGCACCCAACTTAATCCCAGGGAAATGGCCAGCACTACGAATAGCGGTTTCACGATTTCGGCTACGGAAGAGGGAGCCAGATACAGTGGCAGAAACGAACAGATGGCAATGAACGTTGCTCCCAGCAATCCCCATTGGGGACCGGTGGCACCGTCTATCAGCGCTTTTCGGCGGTCGATGCCGCGGGCAATGGCAATTTGGGCATTATCTGTCACCACGATGGCATTGTCCACCAGCATTCCCATGGCTATGATGAATCCGGCGAGGGAGGTCCGGTTCAGACCTACGCCAAGAAACGACATAATGAGCAGTGTGCCTCCGATAGAGAATATAAGGGAAGAGCCAATCAGTACTCCTGCACGCATGCCCATCACCAGCATGATGATTACAATCACAATCAGGATGGATTCTATCAGATTGATGATGAACCCGTTGTTGGCTTCTTTGGCAATCACGTTTTCGGGATACAGACTTTCCAGTTCCAGCCCCACGGGGATGAGGGGCATGAGTTCGGCAAGCCTCCGGTCTACCAGTTCACCGGTTTTTACCACATCCTTTGTCGGGTCGGTGGAGATGCCGATACCGATGGCGCGCTTTCCGTTGACGTGCATGATATTGCCGGGAGGTTCCATGTATCCCTTTTCAATGATGGCGATGTCACCCAGCTTGACTTGTCCGCCGGAGGTAGTGATAACCTGGTTGCGGATATCATCGACAGTCGTGTAGGTACCGTTGGCCACGATGCGTAACTGTTGTTCTCCGGCACTGATTTCACCTGTATTGATAATCTGGTTCTGCGATTGCAGCAGGCCGGCCAGTTGTTTGGGGTCGATACCCATTCCTGCCAGCTTGTTTACGGAGATGAATATATGGATGACCTCTGTCTGTGTACCGAAAAGGGCTACCTTCATCACACCGTCTGCCGTGATGACTTGTGTCTTGATTCGTTCCGCCCAGTTTCTCATTTCTTCATAAGAGAAACCGTCGTCACCCACCAGGCCGTAATAGATGCCGAAAACGTCTCCAAAATCATCCGAGACGGTCGGCACAGAAGAGCCTGCGGGCAGTTGGGGCTGTATGTTGAGCACTTTGCGCCGCAGTTCGTCCCACTTCTGCGGAATGGATGCGGCAGAGAGTGACGGTTGCAGTTCGAAGGTTATCTTGGAGAGTCCGTACATAGACTCTGACTTTATCTTGTAGACGCCGCTCATCGACTGTATTTCTCGGGAGATGGGTTCGGTGACGAGCCGTTCCACTTCTGCCGGCTCCGCTCCCGGGTAGCGTGTCATGATGACTGCCGACTTGATGACGAAAGGTGCGTCTTCCTTCTTTCCCAACCTGCCGAATGACAGTATGCCGCCGATAAGCAGCACAGCCAGAAAGAAGTAGACTATCTTCGTGTTGTCTAATGAATATTTGGCTAGATTCATAATGAATATTTTTTAGATAAATGGGGAATGTAATGTGCCAATGTGATTAATCACATTAGTACCTTTATTGCTTCTCCTTCTGTCAGCTGGTATACTCCGGCCGTCACAACGGTTTCTCCTGGTTCCAACCCTTTAGAGATAAGCAGGTTTGCCTCTCCCGTTGGAGAATAAACGGTCACTTCGCGGCGACTGACTTTATTACCTTCCACCACCCATACATACGTTTTCCGGTTTTCACTGTCGCCAAATACGGCGCTTAACGGTACATTCATCAGCTTTTCTTCCAGAAAGGGAGCGACATCCGATGCCAGCTTTATTTTGCATGTGAATCCCGGTTTTACGTCATAACGTGTACGGTCAAAGTGCGGGTCGTCAATTGTTATTGTCACCGGAATACCCGTCCCTGCTGTGGAGATGTCAAGATACTCTTCCAGTCTGGCATCGAAAGCCTCTGCAGGGTAACTGTCGAACACCACCTTGAACTTTACGTCCTTGGCACGGAGCAGATAGAGATAATCATCCGGTACGGTGAACTTGATTCGTAGCTTCTGTGTATTTACCAGCTGTACAACCCCTTCTCCTGCATTGACACGCTGATAGTTCTCTACCAGCCGTTTTTCGATGGAACCCTCGAAAGGGGCTGTCAGCCGCGTATCCCGCATATTGTTGCCGGACAACTCGTAAGTGGATTTTGCTTTCTGATAGTTGGCTACGCTGATTTCGTATTCCTGCACGGAGATAGCCTGGCGGCCAAGCAGCCGTTTGTTACGTTCCACTTGTGCGGCAGCTGTTTCGTAGGCAGCCTTGTCGGCTGCATATTGCAGGGAGATGTCGCGTGGGTCGATGGCGGCAATCAGTTGCCCCTTTTTTACCCGCTGTCCCTCTACAACCGGGAGGCTGATGATTTGTCCGCTGACGCGGAAGGCAAGTCTCACATATTCCACGGCTTCCACTATTCCGGAGAAGTCTTTGCGGATAACCGACTGTGAACTGACTTGCGCAGTCTTCACCGGTCGGATAAGGGTATTGCTACCCTTTTGTTTTTGCCCGCACGACGTGATGAACAACGTCGTAACCAGGGCGAAAAGAAACATTTTTTTCATTGGTAAACAAGTATATAGTTATTCGTTCAGGTATATATAAAAACATAAAACCGGGAAAACAACCAAATGTTCTCCCGGTTATAGGATAAATGATGATTTAATGTGCCAATGTGCTAATTGGCTGCGCAATGTTTATGTTGCGCTATCACGCCGCAGGTCATTGGCACATTGGCATATTAATTTTCAATTCCGTCCCCCGTTCCAGCGTATATGGGTGTCCGTAGACTTGTATGTCCACTTTGCTGCCTGCTGTAAGCGAGATTTCGATTTCTTTTCCTACCCGTATGTGAAGTGTGTTTTTCAGATAATTCACCTTGAATGAATAGCTGTCCCATTTTTGCGGTATGACAGGGGAGAAACACAACGTCTCCTTCAGCACCTGCATACCTGCAAATCCGCGTACAATGGCCAGCCAGCTGCCGGGCATACTGGTTATGTGCAGACCTTGGTCCGCTTCGTTGTTGTAGTCGTCCAGGTCAAGCCGCGTGGCATGCAGGAAAAGCTGGTAAGCTTTTTCCACTTTGCCGATGCGTGCAGCCAGGATGGAATGGATGTGGGGAGAAAGGGAGGATTCGTGTACGGTCATCGGCTCATAGAACTCGAAATTGCGGCGGACGGTTTCCGTGTCGAAATAGAAATAATAGAGGTAAAGTCCGAGCAACACGTCACTCTGCTTGATGTAGCAAGAGCGCAGAATGCGGTCCCATGACCAATGTTGGTTGATGGGGCGTTCTTCGGCAGGAATGTTATCTGTACTTTCCAGTACTTTATCCATATAGCCGTCATTTTGGATAAAAATACCCCGTTCCTTGTCTTCCGGCAGATACATGTGTTCGATGATGTCTCTCCACCGGGCGCTTTCCTTTACTTGGTCGAGATTGGTGATGCGGCGTATGCGGGCATATTCGTCCGGATATTGCTGTGCTATCATTTCCAGAAAACGGAGGGTCATCTTGAGGCATTGTATGCAGGAATAGTTGGTGTACCAGTTGTTGTCCACATTGTTTTCGTATTCATCCGGGCCGGTAACTCCCAGTATGACATATTTCTGTTTGGGTTGGGAGAAGGATACCCGTTGGCTCCAGAAGCGGCTGACGGCAATCATAACTTCCAGGCCATATTGGGCGATATAGTCCATATTACCCGTCAGTACTGCATGCTGAACGATGGCATAAACAATGATATTGTTGCGATGGATTTCCTCGAAGGTTATTTCCCATTCGCTGTGGCATTCCTCTCCGTTGTTGGTTACCTGCGGAAACAACGCTGCACCGTCCTTGAAACCCAGTTTGCGGGCGTTTTCTATGGCCTTGGGAAGCTGGTTGTGCCGGTATGCCAGCAAGTTCTTTGCAATCTCTTTGGGAGTGGAGAGCAGAAAAAACGGTACACAACACAGTTCCGTGTTCCAATAAGTATTTCCGCCATATTTTTCTCCGGTGAATCCTTTGGGGCCGATGTTTAGGCGCGGATCATCTCCCCGGTAAGTCTGATACAGCTGGAATATGTTGTACCGGATACCTTGTTGCGCTTCCGGATCCCCTTCGATGACGACATCCGTTTCGTCCCAGATTTCCTGCCAGGCCCTTCGATGCTCTTCTACCAGCGTATTCCAGCCTATGCTCTTGGCTTCGCGTGCCTCGGCCACGGAGTGTTCCACCAATTCACTCCGTTCGTGGTAGAGAGAAGAAGCAATGGCGGTGTATTTGATGAGTGTCACGTTGTCTCCGGGTTTCACGTCGGCACCTACGCTGAAACCGGTCTGCTTTTCCTTTTCTATCCGTATGAGGTTGGCAGTGGTTTCCTTGTTGTTTTTGAAGAATTGGTAAGTCATGGCGTAGCACACTTGTGCATCTTCCCGGCGGGTCTGTGTCCAGAGATAGGCACAGCTGCTGGTAGAACCGGAACGCAGTATGTTCCATATTTTCAGGTTTGGCAGATCGGCATCGTCTACTATATTCCCGTCAAGGATGGGCACGAGTGAGATTCTGCCGGTATAGTTGATGGAAGACACGCTGTACTTGATGAGACAGAGGTTGGGTCTTGCCATATTTGTGATATGCTCTACATGGATGCGGAGCTGGTTTCCGCGAGGAGACGTCACCTCCATGTCCCGGTAGAAGATACCTTCCTTCATATCCAGGCGGCGGTTGAAGCTGTCGACATCCCAGCCTGCCAAATCGAGTTCCTCATCGATGAGGCGCAGGTTGATGCGGCTCCAGTCAGCAGCCTTGGGTATACGGGTGTAATATGGGGGAAATCCGTTTTTCCACCATCCTACGCGGGTTTTGTCCAGGAAAGTGATGCCGGCCACAAATGAACCACGGTAACTGTCACTGCTGTAAGGCTCCTCAAAATACCCCCGTTGCCCGAAACGTCCGTTTCCGAGACTGAATATACTTTCCGACATCCGTTGACGGTCGGGGTGGAATTGGTCTTCGATGATGTTCCATTCATCGGTCTTGAGGTATTTCTTCATGGCGACGTGTTTTCTGTAGTTATCGCCGTAAAGTTAAGCAATATGCGGAAATAAAGAAGAAATGGAAAGGAAAAAAACAAACGTGCGGTAGGCTTTTTTTTACCTGCTTTCTTGCCGGAGGGCTGGTAGGCTCGTCAATAACAGATGCTATGTACGGTCAGAAGAAGAGGTAACAATCATACGGTATGAAAGCATGAATCATACGATATGATTATGGTAATCATACGGTATGATTCATGTCTTTATTACAAAGATAACGGCTGTCCTTTGTACGGTGTGCCGGTCTCGGTTCTTTGTGTGTTATGTTTCGGAGGCGTGTGCTTACTTGCTTTTTTCTCCTTGGTTCTCTTTGATGAGGTATACGCAGGCGGCGCCGATTATCAGCATGATTCCTGCCAGCACAAGCATATTGATTTCAGGAGGCAGTCCTCCTTGGGGAGTAAACAAGGCAAGGATGGTGCCGCCCAAAGCAGCTGCTATAATCTGCGGGATACAGATAGTACCGTTGAAAAGTCCCAGATAAGTACCCATGTGTCCTCCGCTCAGTGCGTTGGTCAGGATGGTGAACGGCAGTGCCAGCATGGCAGCCCATGCACAACCTATCAGCAAGAAGGAAATGAAGAGCATATAAGGGTCGTGTATGAAGTAGGTGGAAATGAAACCTATACCTCCCAGAACAAGGCTGAGTGAGTAGACCCGGCGACGGTCCTTGAACATCGGTATGCAGATGGCCCAAAGCACAGAGCCGATGGCTTGTACGGCAAACAGTACGCCTACCCAGTCGGCGGCATTCTGATATTGCAGGCTCTTGGTGTCGAGTACCACTTTGGTGACACCATCTACCAGGTGCTCTACTGTAGGAGCATCAAAAGCATTGGCAGCGATGCTGCCGTTGGTATAGGTCCACATGAACATAAAAGCAAACCAGCAGAAGAACTGTACCAGTCCGATAGTCCAGAATGCTTTCGGAGCCTTGATGAGCAGCTTCAGCATGTTGGTCTTTTCATGTTCCTCTTCTTCGGTGATGCCGTGATACTCTGCATATTCGGCAGGCGGCATCTCTTTTACTTTGACCGAAGTGTAGATGACGCAGAAGATAAGGATGGCCGCTCCGATGTAGAATGAGTAAATCACCGAGTCGGGGATTACTCCTTGGGGAGCTGTATTGCTGATGCCAATCCATGCAAAGATGAACGGGAAGAGATATCCCACCAGGCTGCCTGCATTGCAGAGAAAACTCTGGATGGAGTAGGCGAGTCCTTTTTGTTTCTCATTCACCATGTCGCCCACCATCATTTTGAAGGGTTGCATGGCCATATTGATGGAGGTGTCGAGGAACATCAGCGATACCAGTCCGAAAATCATGGCTGTACTTACTGCCATGCCGAAGCTTCCGGCATTGGGTAGCAGGCACATGACGAGTACGGCCACCAACGAACCTATAAACAGATAAGGGATGCGCCGCCCGAAGCGTGTCCAGGTCTTGTCACTGGCGGCTCCCACGATGGGTTGTACAATGATACCTGCCAACGGCGGTAATATCCAGAAATAACTCAAATTATGCGGGTCTGCACCCAAAGTGGAAAAGATACGGCTGATGTTTGCACTCTGCAAAGCATATGCAATCTGCACGCCGAAAAAACCAAAGCTGATGTTCCACAGCTTCCAGAAACTTAAATCGGGTTTTACTTTCATGATGGTTTAATATGTTTTATTATTTCGTAGTTCCTCTTATCACCAGATTGGTACGTACTATCTTGTTGTTGCTTTTCTCTTCTCCCTCCAGCTTTCCGGTCAGAATGCTGAAAGCGCTTTTACCTACTTCCTCGCCATGCTGCTCCACGGTAGTCAGCTTCGGGTCGGTGCTTTGGGCAATGGCTCCGTCGGTGAATCCGCAGATGGATACTTCATCGGGAACTTTTACGCCGACCAGTTTGCAGGCATACAGTATGCCCGAAGCTGTCTCGTCGTTGATGGCAAAGAAACCGTCAGGGCGGTTTTCGCTTTCCAGCAGGTCGGGAGTGATGGAGATGGCGCGTTCACGGGTGTCGCACAACAGAATCATGCTGTCGTCCACCGGAATTTTATACTTCTTCATGGCATCCAGGTAGCCGTTCCGGCGATTCTTGGTAATCTCTAGGTGGGGAGCCGCACCATAGAAAAGGATACGCTTGCATCCGGTCTGTATCATGTATTCCACGGCTGCAAAGGAGCCGGCATAGTCGTCCACCACCACTCGCTCGGTTTTCAGCCCCGTACATATACGGTCGTAAAAGACAATGGGAATATCGTTGTTCAGCAGCTCCTGGTAATGGTCGTATTGGGAAGTGTCCTTGGCAAGTGAAGCGATGACTCCGCAGACACGGGCGGCAAGGAAAGAATGTACAATTTTCACTTCCTGCTCGTACGATTCGCTGCTCTGCGCCACTATGATATTATATCCGGCATCCGCCGCTGCTTTCTCAATTCCGCTCAATACGCAGGAAAAGAAGTGGTGTACCAGTTGGGGAACGATGACGCCGATGGTATTGCTGCGGCTTGCGCGGAGGTTTACAGCCAGTACATTGGGCTTGTAGTTATGTTCGCGCGCATAGGCATGGACAAGATCACGAGTTTCCTTGCTGATGTCCGGATTGTCTTTCAGCGCTCTTGACACGGTAGAAGGGGAGACATTCAGCGCCCGGGCAATATCCTTGATGGTAATCTGCGGTTTATTCATGGTATAGTTTTGAGGACAAAGATAAGGTAAACTTCCCTAATCCGATTGCAAAAATAACGTAATATGGTAAATTGTGCTTATTCGTTGAGGTTTATCGGGTTGTAAGTTTGTGCAAACGATTGCGGTTTCTTATCTTTGTCCGGACCTTTAATGAATATAACCTTGAGCATGTACAAACATATTCTTTTTGTTTTTATACTTTTACAGACTGTCCTTCCTTGCCGTATGTGGGCACAGAAGCCCGATTACCGGTTGTTTCAGAATATCAGTTTAGGGACAGAGGCATCTGTCATCAGCTGTTTTCTGCAAGATACACAAGGACTGATATGGATAGGTTCGGATAAAGGTCTGTTCAGCTATGACGGCTATTCCACCCAACCGCATTTCATTTTTGGCGAACGTAGCAATACGCGTATTTATTGCGGAGAAGTAGTAGACAGTACCTATCTTTATCTGGGAGCAGACAACGGGTTATTGATATACAATTACCGGACAGATACTTATGAGGAACCGGGAATTGATTTTCCGACGGACATCCGTACACTGGTGATGTACGATGGGTTGCTGTGGTTGGGCACACTGAACGGGCTGTATACGTATCATCCACAGACCCGTGAGATTTCTTCCGTAAAGGAAGGTATCCCTCATCAGACAATTTACTCTCTTATCCATTCTTCAGACCATCAGCTTTACATTGGTACCTATAATGGCTGTTGCCGCTATACATCCGCTACCGGACGTTTTGAAATGATAGAACTACCTGCTAGCAGGAATAAAAGTAATCTGTTTGTAAACTCTTTGTTGGAAGATGCGGTGAGGAAATGTATTTGGATAGGTACGGAAGGATGTCTTTTCAAATATACTCCTGCCGACGGGCAAATACAGAGAATTGATGCTTTTCATGACAATTCTGTCAAATCAATGGCTTTGGATGGATATGGGCAATTGTTGGTGGGGACAGACAATGGACTGTACATATACGGAGAAGATTCACCTTTACAGCATATCGTGCATGATTCGCGGAACCTCCAGTCACTGTCCAACAACATTGTATGGACTGTTTATGCGGATTGTGAACGGAATATCTGGCTGGGGACGGACTATGGCATATCCATGGCACGTTGTAAAGAGACATTACGCTATGTTCCCATATCGCGGATTACCGGGACGGGGGAAGGAAACCAGTTTTATTCCATGTTGCGTGATGTGCATGGTAATTTTTGGTTTGGGGGAACAAATGGACTTATCCGTTTCACGTTTTCTGAGGAGGAAAGGCCGGAAGGCCGGGTGCCGGGAAAGGGCAGGGATGTTACCTGGTACAAGATGGGAGATAAGAATTTTCCTTTGACCCATAACCGGGTACGACAGTTGTATGAAGACCGGGACGGATACCTTTGGGTGGCAACAGACGGGAGCATCAGCCGCTATGATGAGGAAAGCCGCCAGTTTATACCTTATAGTATAGTAGACAGTACCCGTCGCTACAATACTAACTGGGCATATGGTCTTTTCGAAGACAAGAATGGAAAGTTATGGGTAGCTACTTGTTTGGGCGGTATTTTTGTCGTGGACAAACATAAACTGCTGCATGCCTCTACACACCCATATGTAGCCGAAGGAACCTATTCCATACACAATGGTTTGTCGGGTATGTTCATCAACCAGATGGTTCCCGACAGTGAAGGAAATGCACTGGCCCTGCTCAGTAGTGCCAACAGTGTTGAGAAAATAAATTCTTCTACCAATAATATTACCCATATTGCTTCAGGAGAGTTCAAGGAGGGGCAAAGGCCCAATTTTGTCTTGTGTGCCGAGGATGGTTGTATTTGGATTGGCTTTCCCGGTGGAGTAATGCGTGTGGAGCCTTCGGATAATAGGGTAAAGGTTTTGCCGTTCGATGCTTTCAATCATTATGAAGTGCTTTCCATGATAGAGGCTGAAGGAAAGATATGGATATCCACTACTGACGGATTTTGGGTGGCAGACCAGCGGACATTGGAAGTGCGACGCCTGAGTATTGCCGACAAACGTTTTACCAGCTTGTTCTTTGATAGGAAAGAGGGTGAACTATACTTGGGCACAGCGGATGGCTTTGCCATTTCCTCCCCGGATGCATTGCTGGCGGAACATCCGGAACGCCCGTTATTGCTGACAGCCCTTTATGTGAATAACCGGCTTTATTTGCCCGGTTCGGAGAAAAACTGCCGGAGCATCCGTCTTATGGAACAGATAAACTTGGAGTACAACCAGAATAATCTTGCTTTTGAACTGTCGGATTTGCCTTACTCGCTGGAGGAGAAAAGCAGGATTGTATATCGTCTGGAAGGGGTAGAGCGTGAGTGGACTCTTCTGGCTCCCAATACCAACCGCATCATTTATAATAATCTGGATTATGGAAACTATCGGTTAATGGCAAGTAAGCTGGATTCCTATGGCAAACCCTTTGAACAAATATATAGTCTGGATGTCCATATCCTTCCACCATGGTACTATACTTCGTGGGCGAAGGCATTTTATATGCTGTTATGCTGCGCTTTGATTGTTTGGACCATTCACTTTTTCCGTGTGAAAAACCGCTTGAAGCTGGAACATTTGGAAAAGGAGAAGATTTTGGAACAGTCGCGTGCCAAACTGGAATTCTTTACCAATCTTTCCCATGACCTCAAGACACCTTTAAGTATGATTATTGCTCCTATCAGCAGGATGTTGCCGGAAATTAGGAATCAGCAGGAGAAGAAGCAGCTCGAATTGGTTCAGCGCAATGCCATGAAACTGAATTCATTGATTCATCAAGGGCTGGACTTGAACCGGGTGGATAGCGGCAATAGGACTTTATTGATTTTATCACAGATAGAACTGGTCTCTTTTGCACGTGATTTGCTTGCACTCTATACAGAAGGAAAAATGAAGGAAAAACAGCTCGCTTGTGAATTTCGGACGAACCGAGAACAACTATACATTCAGATGGATGCCATCAAGTTGGAGTCTGTTTTGGATAATCTGCTTTCCAATGCTGTAAAATATACGCCGGAAGGCGGAACCGTTACTCTTTCTTTGGATGCTCCCGAAGGTGGGAGGGAGGTGTATATTTCTGTGGCAGATACCGGTACCGGAATACCAGTTCAGGACCAACCGTATATTTTCCAGCGTTTCTTCCAATCATCCAAGACTGCGGGAAAAAATGAGGGAACTGGAATCGGACTTTATTTGGTGAAAACCTATACGGAATTGCATGGTGGCAATGTTCGGCTGATGTCAGAGGAGAATGTTGGTACTACGGTAACCCTGACTTTGCCGGTTGTGAATCAAGAGCAGACAGCTCCGGTAGGGGTACCTGATTCATCACCGGATATTCTTTCACCGGATGCTCCTCTTGTATTGATTGTAGATGATAATGCGGAAGTGGCGGAATTCATTTACCAGATTCTGCATGCCAAGTATCGCTGTCGTGTGGCAGAAAATGGCAAATCCGGATTGGAGCTTGCCATGGAATTGCTGCCCGATTTGATTGTTTCGGATGTAATGATGCCTGTAATGGATGGGTTAGAGATGGTACGGCGTTTGAAAAAACATATCCCTACATCCACCATCCCGATCATTCTGCTGACGGCTAAGAGTGATAAGGAGACAGAACTTGAGAGTATACAGTTACACGTTGATACCTTCATAGCCAAACCTTTCGAGCCGGATATCCTGCTCTTGCGGGTAGAGCAGTTACTCTCCAGCAAGCAGACTCATGAGGCCAAGGCGCGTATGGAGGTACTTGCTACTCCGAAAGCGATAGAGGCCGTTTCGTATGACGAGAAATTTCTGGCAAATGTCACTCGCTTGATAGAAGAGCATATTTCGGATTCCGAGCTGAATGTGAATACTCTTTGTGACTGGGCGGCGACCAACAACAAGCAGATGTACCGCAAACTGAAACAGCTGACGGGAATGACCCCTGTGGAATATATCAAGTCCATCCGCATGAAAAAAGCAGCCATGTTGTTGCAGCAGAAAAAGTTTACAGTGGCAGAGGTAATGTATATGGTAGGCTTTTCCAATCACTCTTATTTTTCTAAATGTTTTCAGGCAGAGTTCGGACTTCCCCCTAAACAATACGCGGCAGAATAATGCCGCTTTTACAAGGACAAACCCTCATCAGAATATATCTGGTGAGGGTTTGTCCTTTTTTTATCCTCTTATGTCCGATATCTGCTTTCGGGGAAAATGATGTTGCTCTAAATTTGCCGGTGAAAGGCAAGACCTGAATTTGATAGCGGAAGAATAGACTCCTGGTTACAGATACTTTCTTACGTACAAATATACAGATAATTGATATTGTTAACTTTAATTTATTGAATGCATGAAGCAAGTTAATCTTAGAATCTATCGGATGATTCTGCCCTTAATCCTAGGGCTATTCTTGTCAGTAGGCACTTATGCACAAAGCATCACTGTGAAAGGGCATGTTAAAGATGCCCTGGGTGGAGTGATAGGTGCAAGTGTAGTAGAAAAAGGAAATACCACAAACGGGACTATCACCGATCTTGACGGTAATTTTTCACTGAATGTACCCAAAGGTTCTACTTTGGTAGTTTCTTTTATCGGTTATAAGACTCAGGAGGTGGTTGCAGCTTCCAGTGTAGTCGTGACCCTGCAGGAAGACAGTGAATTGTTGGATGAGGTTGTGGTCATCGGTTACGGTGTGGCTAGGAAAAATGATTTGACCGGGTCTGTAACGGCAATTAAACCGGATGAAATGAACAAGGGGCTGACGACATCTGCCCAAGACATGATGCAAGGCAAGATTGCCGGTGTCAGTGTTGTTAACAATGGTGGTGAGCCGGTTAGCCGGAATTACGAAGGAAAATGGAAAGTATTTTCTTGTGAAACTGGCAAAAGACGGTGTGGCAGATGGACAGATGAACTCGAAAGAAGATGACAGTCTGCCGGCAGTACAGGAGAAAATTCCGCTTTCTTCTGCCAAAGTTACACTTCGTGTGAAAATTGATTTTACAAGAATGAAAGATACGGCAGTGTTTGAGTGGAAGCAGGATGGTAATTGGCAGATTCTTGCAGAGCCATTTTCTCTGTATTTTAAGTTGGATCATTTTTGTGGTGTGCGTCCGGGACTGTTCTGTTATGCGACGAAAGAGCATGGTGGCCACTGCCGTCGGCGCTGGATAACCGACCGTTAAATTTTGAAGAATTTGAGAGCAAACTGGATCAG
>OGYE01001219.1_pt1 | contig 16883 bp, 18 predicted proteins | sample 1576471 | NCBI WGS metagenome assembly OGYE01 (sample SAMEA3541532, study PRJEB24748) | human gut metagenome | biome: human gut; feature: human-associated habitat; material: faeces | place: China | collected 2012
TTAGCCGCCTGAGCGATCATTTCGCCCGTTATTTTTGGCTCCGACGGTGTGGAGGGCTGCGCCCACTCCATTTTTGAGATCGTCTCCAACTCCATCGACGAGGCCCGCGACGGCCACGGCGACACCATCAACGTGACCCGCTGCAAGGACGGCAGCGTCATTGTGGAGGACTTTGGCCGCGGTATGCCCGTGGACTGGAACAACGGCGAGGGGCGCTTCAACTGGGAGCTGCTGTTCTGCGAGATGTACGCGGGCGGCAAGTACGGCGAAGGCGAGGATAACTACGAGTTCAGCCTTGGCCTGAACGGTCTGGGTCTGTGCGCCACCCAGTACGCCTCGGCATGGATGACCGCCGATATCTACCGCGACGGCTATCACTACCATCTGGACTTTAAAAAGGGCGAGAACGTGGACGAGCTTTATAGCCCTCGTTGATGTATTTCAGAACAGTCTCTTTTGCTTCCTTGTTCGAACCCTCATCTTCCCGCACATCAAATGTCATTCTGACAAGTCTTTTCGAGTACGGATCTAAAATCCACCGCAACCGATTGCAAATTCTGGATGCTCTCATTGCATCTTTCATGCCACACTCTTCGTATTCCTTGGCAATGTTCTCATCAGCTTTTTGCTTCATGCAGAATTTAGCAATTTCTCTGTACTTCTTTTCATTGTTCATTGTTGTTTCCCTTTCTTTGTCATATAAGGTAATTTTTCAAATAGCACATAAAATGTGCGCGTACAATAATATATTTTACACTATTTTACATAATATTACAAGTTATTTTTAAAATTTTTTCTGCGGCATCTCTTCCACTTCTTGCAGCCCATGCAACTGTTGCTTTCTGTCCTACTATGTCTCCACCAGCAAACACTTTATTAATTGAAGTTTGCATATTTTCATCTATTTTTATATAACCATATTCATTTTTTTCAAATTTTTCTATGATATTATTCTCTGGTTTAGAGCCTGTTGCCATTACGACATAATCCATATTTAAAATAAAATTGCTTCCTTCTATATTTACTGGTGATAGTCTATTTTCTCCTTCTTTTTTTACCAATTCTGTTTTTATACATTCTAGCTTTTCTACTTTTTCTTTTCCCAATATTTTAACTATATTAGTCTGAAATAAAAACTCTATTCCTTCTTTTTTTGCATCTGCAATTTCTTTTTTCTCTGCAGGCATTTGCTCTTCAGCTCTTCTATAAATTACATAAACTTCACTTGCCCCAAGTTTTTTTATTGCTCTAGCAGAATCCATTGCAACATTACCACCACCGATTATAGCAACCTTTTTTCCAGTATAGTTTGGATGTTTATTATATTCTAATAGATAATTTCCCCCATAAACACCCTCTAAACCTTCACCTTCTACATTCATCTTGGCTGGAATGTTAGCTCCAATAGCAACAAATACAGCATCATATTTTTTTGCTAAATCTTCAATTTCAAAATCTCTTCCCAACTCTTGATTTAGCTTTGCTTCTACTCCTAAATTCAATATTTTTTCTATTGTTTTTTCTACTACTTCTCTAGGCAATCTAAACTCTGGAATTCCGTGTGTTAGCAGGCCTCCAAGCTTATCATGTTTTTCGTATATTGTAACTTTTACACATTTTCTTGCTAAAAATGCTGCACATGTAAGCCCTGCTGGTCCACTTCCTATTACAGCAACTCTTTTATCTTTTGTTCTTTCGTCCACTTCTATTGATAATTCGTAATTATTTTCAATACTTAAATCTCCAATATAAGCTTCCATCGCACCTATTGAAACAGGCTCTCCCTTTATTCCACGAATACAGCTCCCCTCACATTGCTTTTCATGTGGACATATTCTTCCACATATTGCTGGAAGTATAGTAGTATTACACAATATTTCATACGCTTTCTTACTATCGGTCTCATGTATAAATTCCGGAATGCAATTACCTAGTGGGCAACCTTTTATTCTACACTGACTATTTTTACAATTCAAACAATAACTTCTTATCTCTTCAATTTCTTTCATGATTATACCTTTCATTTTAAATTTCAATTTTCATCTTATCAGCCTTCTGTTTCACTAACTTCAAGTCTTTCCAGAAATCTATTTTTTTATTTTCATCACGAAGTAATGCAGCCGGATGCCAAGTTGGCATATAAAGTATTTCTTTCTTTTCTACCCATTTTCCTCTTGAAGCTGTTATTCCATACTCTTCTCCGAGTATGTTTTTTAATGCTGTACTTCCTAGTAATACTATTATTTTAGGTTTTACCAATATTACTTGATTTCTTAAATAATTAAGGCAAGCCTGTGCCTCATCAGCCTCAGGTGTTCTATTTTGAGGTGGTCTACATTTTACAATGTTTGCTATATACACCTTGTCTCTATGTATTTCTAATGCTTGAAAAGCCTTATCCATAAGCTTGCCTGCTTTACCAACAAATGGCTCTCCAAGCCTGTCCTCGTCTGCACCAGGACCTTCTCCTATAAACATTACATCTGCATTTTTGTTGCCTACGCCAAAAACAATATTTGTTCTGTTTGTGCATAATTTACACTTTTTACAGTCTTTAATCGATTGCTCCAAATCTTCCCAATTATCATACATAATTTATCACCAATTTTATTTTCCTTCATCAACACATTTTTCTACTAACTTAATTTTTATTTTCTCATTTGTATTAATTTCTGCTTTTGTTCCAATTGGTATTATTATTTTTTTGTCAATATGACCAAAGTTATCTGATTTTATTATTGAAAATTTATATTCATCTCCAATAGCATTTTTTATTATTTTTTCAAGACTTATTTTAGATGGATGCTCATAATTTCCAATCCATAGTCCTGCAATTCTGTCAAATACTCCATTTTGTTTTAAATAATATATATTGCTATTTACCATTTCTGGTGCAGCTTCAAACCCAAGCTCCTCTAAGAACAAAATTTTACCCTGTAAATTTACGGCATATTTTCCACAAACTAATTTTGTAAATAGTGATAAATTTCCTCCAACAAGTTCTCCTGTAGCCTGTCCTGCTTGTATAGTTGTGTATTCGTCTTCTGGTTCTCCCATTATTAAACTTTCTGTATTCTCTGCAAAAGTTTTTATGAATTGCTTATATGCATAGCCTGTTTCCCACGATGTTAACGACTTAAATGTTGGACCATGATATGTTACAAGTCCAGTCTTTTCGTGTATTGCATTTAGAATGCTGGTATTATCACTAAACCCGCAAATTATCTTTGGGTGTTTTTTTATCATTTCATAATCTATATAATCTAGAGTTGTGTTGGAGTCTTCACCACCTTTTACACACATTATGGCCTTTACCTCATCGTCTTTAAAAGCCCAGTTAATGTCTGCAGCTCTTTTTTCTGGTGATGTTCCATAGCCGAGAGTATCTTCAAATACGTATTTGCCGAATTTTACTTTAAATCCCGAAGCCTCCATTAATGCAATGGAAGCATTTATATACTCTAAATCGTCTTTTTCTATATAGTTTGATGGAGCAATTACTCCTATAGTATCACCTTTTTTTAATTTACTAGGTCTCATAAAATTTTCTCCTTTTTATTTATTTGGAAAAGAATTAAATTTTGGCAAGGGAAATGAATTTCAAAGGCAAGGGCGCATACTTTGTGTATGTAACCGCGTTTGAAATGAAATTTGACGTAGCCAAAATTATGATTATTTTTCAAATGTCATTCCTAAAACAGCAATATTTCTGCCAGCCCTATCCTTTTGTGCTCTATATGAATGTATTACATTAGAATTACATACTGTACAAATTTTACTTTCTATTATGTTTGTAGATTGTAATCCACATTCTTCTAACATTAATATATTTATTAAAGTTGTATCTATATGATATTTATTTTCTCGTTTTTCTATTATATCACAATTTCTATTTAGATAACTGAATGCTTGTTCAAAAATATTTTTTACGTCTTCATCTACTTCAAAATGACATTTCCCAATACATGGACCGATACATGCAATAATATCTTCTGGTTTAGAGCCATAGTCACTTATCATTTTTTGCACGGCTTTCTGACCTATTTTCTGAGCTGTTCCACGCCACCCAGAATGAATATTTCCAATTACATTTTTTACTGGGTCATATAATAAAATTGGTGTACAATCTGCAAATGATAATACTAAATCTGTATCTGGCTTACTTGTAAGCAAACCGTCCACATTTTCTAAGTACTCTTTTGATGTTTTTTGAAAATTATTATCCACATTTTTTATACAATCTGTGTGTTTTTGGTGCGGTTTTACTACATTTTCTCTATTTATTTCTAGTGCATCACAAAGCATATTATAGCTATGCTCTGTGACACTTTTTTCAGCCTTACCATTAAAATCAATTCCGTACACACTTAGCGTATATGCATGTACTAAATTTTTGAATTCTAACAATCTTCTAAATTGCAAATATTCAATTCCATCTTTTTTTACATGAACCATATTCTCATTAGATAAATCCATATATCCTCCATTTCTTTATGTTCCACATTAGTTTATGAAGAATTAAATTTTGACAAGGAAGATGAGTTTAAAAAGCAAGGGCGCATACTTGCTGTATGTAACCGCGTTTTAAACGAAATCTGACACAGCCAAAATTTTAATTATTCTTAAACCACCTTATTTTTAATCATTTCTAAAACCGCATCTTTATTCAATTTTGAAATATATTTATATTCATTGTTTTTCGTATTTTCATCAAACCTGCATATAGACTTGTATTTACAATACTCACATGGTGTTTTTTTTGTACTTGCATTATAATATGGTTTTACTTCTATATTGCCTTGTAAAATTTCTTCTGATATTTGTTTTATTATTTTTTCCATGTATTTTTGCAAATAAACAAATTGCTCTTTTGTTACAGCACTCGTGCCTCTATCGCTTATCTCTCCGTCTTTTTTTATTGTCGCCGGAATTATTTTGCTTATACCTTTTGGCTCATTTTCTATATTTGTGTCCATTTTTTTAATTATATTCACATCAGCTAAAATTAAGCCTTTCATCTTGAACTCTTGCCTAATTTTCTCTTCTACTTCTTCATCATTCAAGTTCTTATCAGTTCCGATTGTAGGATTTATTAAATTAAAATATAATACCCCAGCAGGTATAAAATCTTCTACCTTGCAAGTCTCGTTTAAATATGTTAAAAGCTGTAACTGAAGTCCATAAAACACTTGATTTAAATCGATATTTTTTACAGAAGATTTGTAGTCTATTATTCTTACATATGTTCCATCTGGATTTTTCATTATATCTACTCTGTCTATTTTTCCTGTAATCTCTACCTTTTTTCCATCTTCGGTTATAACAGTAATTGGTTTATACTGACCGTTCCCGCCGAATTCTAATTCATGCCCGAATACTTCAAACTCGCTTTGTTTTAAACTTTGCACAATATATTTTATAGACATAGTAACAACTTTTTGTAACCTATTGCTTAACACTTTATATTTTGATGTTGTTGTAAATATGTAATTTCTGTCTAATTTTAGCTTTTCGCTTACTATTTCTGCTACTATCTTCTCTAGTTCTTCGTCTGTAATTTCTTTTAAATTAATATTTCTTTCTTCTATTACTCCGAAAAAGTTGTCAATTACATCGTGCATAAATGAGCCTGTATCAACAGCTTCAACATTAAATGTTTCTTTATCATTCAGTTTTAATCCATATTTTAAATAATACGAAAATGGGCAACCGCTGTATTGCTCCAATTTTGATACACTAGTTTTTAATGTACTTCCATACATTTTTTCTACATTTTCTTTTTTAATTTTCTCTGCTGTATTCGTGTAATTCAAAGCTTTTACAGCAGATGCAAGCTTTTCGTGCCATTCTTCACTTTCATTATATAAATTGTAAACATCAAACCATTTTGTATCAATTTCATTACCATCTCTAAACTCACGTAAGTTTATTAATAATTCCTTAAAAGTATTTTCCTTTGTAGAAATTTCAGATTTTCTGTATATTACATCACTCGTTTCTTTTATCCCTTCAAATATTTTCTTTATTCTGGAAACTAAAACCGATGGTCTTAAAGATTTTCCTTCCATGTCTGATGATGAATATGACAAAAATATTTTTTCTTCTGCTGTTGTAAAAGCCTTGTAAATGTTGAAATTATCCTCGTAAATTCTGTCTATTGTACCTTTCGCAAGTTCTACTCCGTTTTGCTTAATCTTCTCTCTATCATCATCATTCAAGAATCCCTCAGCCTTATTGATTGAAGGAAACATTCCATCATTTAGTCCAATTATAAACACAGCCTTAATCTTGTGGCTTCTAGACCTGTCTACGTCTCCAACAGTAACTTCGTCTTGTGCCATTGGAATTGTTCCAAGTTTGCTTTCTCCAAGACCAGTTTTTAATATCTGCATATAGCTTTCAAAAGTAATGTTCTCATCTCCAAATACAAGTACAATCTCGTCTAATACCTGCATTACAATCTTCCAGCTAGTCTCATATTCTGCTGCAATATCAACCTTTTGCATATCATTTAATTCTTTTATTTTGCTCTCTAGAACTTTATCTATATTATTCTTGATTAAAAAATTATATAAATTTTCTGAAATCTGTTTTGCAGTCTTGTTTCCAGATAAATTATTTTTTAGCTCTACTAATGGTGTTACAATTTCTCTTCTAAGCTCATTTATATGGTCGATTGTTGCCTTACCAGTACTGTCCTCATCATGGAAATTCCAGTCAGCCTTGTACCACTTACTGCCTTTTATCTCCCATTTTAAAGCATAATTTTCAAGAAGGTAAATATCACTCGGAGTAATATTTAGAAATCCACATTTAATATAATTAAATACACTATCATATGACCAGTTTCTAGCAAAGATATCTAATATTGAAATTAAATATTTTACAAGAATATTCTGGCTCAAATCTCTCTTTTCGTCTATGAAAACTGGAATATCGTATTCCTTAAAAATAGCCTTGCACAAATTCGAATAAACATCTATGTTTTTTGTGATTACAGAAATATCTCTGTATCTAAACTTTTTACTTCTTACAAGCTCTAAAATTCTTCTTGCAACTTCTTCAATTTCTGAATACTGGTTATTTGCCAAAAACAAACTTAAATTTTCTACGCTTCCATCATATTTTTTATATGGAAAATTATATAAATTTCTTTCAATATGATTTAGCTCTTTAGATTTAAATCTATAAATTTTCTCTAAAAATACTGGCTCTTCCACAGACGTCTTTGTTTCTTTTGCAATTCTTAATATTTTTTCAATTGTTTCTTTATTGCTGAAAAAAATATCATTACTTGCCTCATCAGTTTTCTCCATAGAATTACTCGTAACTGTAATTGTAACCTTGCTTGCTTGTTTCAAAAGCTTAGCAATTATAGCATATTCTTGCTTAGTAAATCCTACAAACTCATCTATATAAATCTCTGTATTCTTGAACATATCAGTAGCATCAAGCTGATTTTCCAATATTGTTAAAGCATCATTTTCATCAACATAATTATTTACAATCTTCTCTTGAAACTTGCTATAAACAGTATAAATATCTTGCAACTTGTTCTCCAAATATAAGTCATTTTCTCCTACCTGTTCCATCAAAGTCTTAAGATTTTCTAATGTTACACCATGCTTCTTAAGCTCTGTAATCTGGGTCATCACCATATCTATATTGCTATCTGATTTTCCTAAAAATTTAAGATTATTCTTTTTATTCGAAAGAATGCTATAAATTAACATAGATTTTCCGCAATTTGAAAGTACAGTTTTATTACTACCACCAACTTCACTAGAAACTCTGTGTGCCATTCTCGCAAAAGTAAGAACCTCGGCATTAATAACTGCCGAATTTTGTTCTTCATCTTCTAAAGACCTTAAAAGCTCTTTCTCAGCCGAAAAAGAAAACTGTTCTGGCGTTATAATATACTTTTTTCTGCCATTATCTATGTTTTTACTTATCTCATTAAAAATATATTGCGTCTTTCCGCAACCACTTCTACCATATATAATTTGTAAACTCATACTATCTCATCCTTTTGGTGTATTTTATCATAATTATTGTAATTAAGCTAGATTTTTGTAAAATAAAAACACTACTTTTTGTAGTGTCTTGAAATTACTGTTGTGTTTTAACATATTTTTTAAATAGCTCTTCTAATAAAATAAAATTACAACTTCTCTCTAATATTCTTTGAGGCATATGATTTTTTCTATATAAATTTTGAAAATAATTAATCTTTTTAAATAATTCTGCCTTATGATTATTTAAAAATGTTAATTGTTCCTCTAACATCTTTTTATATTTTATATCTGTAACAGTAGGTAACACTTCTGTTAATTCTTCAATAGGCGTAGGAATCATATTGTTAATATTAATTACTCCCAAGTTTCCATCTTCAATTTTAAATATATCTATCGCTTTTGGATTAATTAGTTTGTGTTTTTCCTTAGGTGATGCTAATGGTGCAAAATAATTATAATTATTATATGTATATACTACACCTATATATGGTCTAGTAGAGTTTTTATTATATGCTACATTTTTATCATACTTTCTTAAGTAATTTATGTATTGTTCGCTTATATAATATATTTTTAAATTTTTCATAACATCCTCCTAAAATAAAATATGACAACCTTCTTAATAGATTGCCATATCTGCTTTTTTAAGTTCCTACTTTGGCAAGGATATTCCTACTTTTTTAAGTTCCTACTTTGGCAAGGATATTCCTACTTTTTTAAGTCCCTACTTTAGCAAGGGTATTCTTTCTTTTTATTAATGATAATTAATTATCATCACTAGTATATTTATTATACACCATAAATATACATTGTTCAAGGACTTTTTATAATTAAATTTAAAAAACCAGCCACTTATTTAAGCGACTGGTCTTCATTATTTTAGATTGTTCCCTTCTTTCTCATCTTTGCTTCATACATGTTGTGGTCTGCTTTTTTGATAACATCTCTTATGTCATCATATTCTGGATTAAACAATTCATGTCCAACCGAAATTGTCGGAAACAGATTTTCTCTGCTCTGAATTTTAGCCTTATTTTGCTCTGCTACAAAAACTGCATTCAATTTGTCAAGATTTGCAGAACTATTCAAAACCACTGCAAATTCATCTCCACCAACTCTGTAGCATAAGCCACATTGGCCATACACACGTTGAATTATTTCTGCAACCTTTTGCAAACATTCATTACCATACTGGTGCCCGTAGTTATCATTAATCGACTTGAAATTGTCAACATCGAAAACCAATATCGTAGCAGCCATCGACAAATTTGTAGTGTAGCTAAAGAAGCTTCGTTGGTTCAGCAACTGAGTCAATCCGTCTATATGCTGAGTTATCTCATTATAGTAAATGTACATAAAGGCAGATGCTACTGCAATCGTAATCCAGTCCAATCTAAGGTTTGGCAAAATTGATTGAATAATTATGCTACTTGCCATAAATCCCAAGATTAAAATTAAGACATAGGCATTTTGGTTTTGATATTTTTTGCTGAACATATATGCTTTTTGAAAATAAAATGTAATGCTAATCATATATGCCAAAACATACAACCAATACATTTTGCCATGATGATACGTATACGATTCATCAATATAAAATATACATCCAAAGAAAACTGATATAATCTCAATTGAGACATGTGCACATGCAATAAATTTCATGATTTTTTTTTCGTTTTCACTTACAGAAAAAAATGCATTTGCACAATTAATTGAAATGAATGGTGCAACCGAAAACTCAACAACCTTCACTATATAATGAAGAATTACTGTTTCTTCCGATTTGCCATCTACCAACACCCCAATAAGCTCTCCTATTGTCGCAAGCATTATACTTGCAAATGTAAATATAAGTCCCCGTTTTGTTTCTTTTGCCATGTACCTGTTTCCAGATACTATTGCCATCATTATGGCCATTACCATTATTGTAAAAAACGTATTTCCTATATAATATTCATTCATTGTGCAATCCTTTCTTTTGTATTTGTTGCTAATCTAAAACAATGGTTTTAACATACCTCCTTATTATAAAAGATATTTATTATAATTTTCGCACGCCATATTATACCATTTTTTTACAATTTTCTCAAGTTTTTCGCTTTATTTATTATTAAAAAAATAATATCTGCACATATTCTTTTACTTTATATGCAGATACTTTCCTTTTCTCTCATCAAAATTATAACTATTTTTCAACGTTTTATCCTTATGAATTTTCTCTTTTCCAGTAGAATAAATACTGCTGTGCAATGCCTTCTAAATCTCCAAATTTTTCTTTTGCGAGCTGTTCTATTTCTTTTTTGTTTACTTTTGCCTCTACTGGATTATGTATGTACAAATCATTCATTACTCTACGTACCCAAACATCTATTGGGAATACGTCAAATCTCTTTAACGTTGAAAATAATAGTATGCAGTCTGCTACTTTTGGTCCAACGCCTGATAGAGTTAGAAGTTCATTTCTAATATTCTTTGTACTTTTCTCTTGTTTTAACTTTTCTAAGTCGGCTTCACTATTTACAATTTTTCTAGTAGTTTCGAATATATATTTGTCTCTAAAGCCTAAGCCCAATGCTCTTAAGTCTTCCATACTTGCCGTTGCTAACGCTTCTGGTGTTGGAAATGTGTAATACTCTTGTCCTCTAAACACTATACATATTCCATACTTTTTTGACATTCTATCTATTATTCCTTTTATTCTTGGAATATTGTTGTTTGCAGATACTATGAAAGAAATTATCATTTCCCATAAATCTTGGCTTAATATACGGATTCCTTCTCCATATTTAATACTTTCTTTCATGTATTCGTCTATGTTTGCAAGTTTCTCTTTTATTGCTTCGTAGTCTCTATCTAAATCGAAATATTTTCTGCAAACTTCCTTAATATCTCCATCACAAATTCCGGTTATTATTATTTTTTCCTCAGGTTCTTGCTTTACATTTAATACATTCTTTCCAAATATTCCTGTATAACTTCCGTCTTCTTGCACATTCCACCTGAAACATTGTCCACACTCAAAAATATCTCTGGCATTAAAAGATTTACAATTTTCTATTACATATGTTTGTTCCATTTTATTTTCCTCTCTTCTACTTAAATCCTCTTCCAATTACTTCTCTTGCATTTAATATTATTATAAATGCCTCATTATCAATCTTTTTTGCAATGTTTTGCATCGCATAGGCTTCCGTTCTAGAGCCTACACATAGTAAGGTCATACGTTTTTCATTTGTGTACATGCCTTTTGAGTATAAAGCTGTACTGCCTCTGTCTATTGTCTTTCCTATGGTTTCTGCAATTTCTTGATAATGTGGAGAAATTATTAGCAAAGCTTTGGTAAAGTTTATGCCCTCGAAAATCAAGTCTATCATCTTTCCCATTAAAAATATTGCAATTGCAGAATACAATCCGATTTCGATTGTTTTGAAGAATATCACGTTTGCAGTTATGATTATTACATCTATGAATAATATCAAGTTACTACTTCTGTATTGTGGTTTGTATGCTCTAATTACATATGATAACAGATCCGATCCACCTGTTGAAGAATTGAATTTCAAAATTACAGCTGTGCCAACTCCCATAAATATTCCACCATAGATACATGCTAAAAATTTATCATGTGTTAATGGCTCGATTCTATCTAAAAGGTCTACAAATACTGAAAATAACACCGTTCCATAAATAGAACGTGCAAATAATTGCTTCCCTACTTTAAAATATGCAATTAATAGCAATGGTATGTTCAATATTAACATAGTCGTTCCCATGGGATAATTTGTTAAATAATAGACTATTATTGCAATTCCAGAAAATCCACCTGTCGATAGCTCATTCGGTAGTAAAAATTGCGACACTCCAACAGCCATTGCTAAACACCCAAAAGCAATGTATATATACTCCTTTATCAGATTCTTTACACAATTTTTATTTAATTCACAAATATTTTCTATATTTTTTCTAATCTTCTTTTGTTTTCTTGTTTTTTTCTCTACCATAAAAATCACCTATATTAGCATTATTGGCAAATATAGGCATTTTTATACTTTTATGCAGTTTCTAAAACATTTATTTTGAATTTTCCTGGTTTTATTTTGTTGTTACACTTTACTATTGTAATTACAGCATATGTATCTTTTAATTTATTTATATTTTCTTTTTTATGTCCAATAATATTGTTTAAATCCTTAGAATTTGCTTCTATCTCAACTCTAATCACTTTTGCATTTATGTGTTTTATGTCATCAACAATCTTGTCATACCAAATTGCATCTTCCACAAGCTGACCAAATGCTGGGTGGTATGGTCCAGAAATAACTTCACTATCTTTATTAGTAGAATCTGTAATTGTATCTGTATTTTGCAAACCAACTCTTATTACTTGAATGTGTTTTTTATTAAACATTTTTAGTATTTCTTTGCTTCTCTCTACAGCCTGTCCAACGGTTAATGGAGTAAATTCCCCCTTATTAAATTCTTGTTCAAGCTCTGTTCCTTTTATTACAAGCACGGGATAAATTCTAACCATTTTAGGTTTTAATTTTATGCAATCCTTCGCAGTTTGAATATCATCTTTTTCGCTACTTTCTGGAAGCCCAACCATCATCTGATGTCCGAGATTAAATCCATACCAACGAATTAATTTTGATGCTTTAATAACGTCTTCGAAGCTATGCCCTCTCTTGCATCTAGCCAAAATATAGTTATTTGAAGATTGAACACCAAGTTCTATAGTCTTTACGTGGTATTTCTTTAGCATTTTTAGAATTGGCTTATCTATTGCATCGGGTCTTGTTGATAGACGAATACTGTTTACTTTTTTGCTTTTTATATATGGCTGAACCGCTTGCAATAGTTCTTCTTGTTTTTCAACTTCTATTGCAGTAAAGCTTCCTCCAAAAAAAGCAACTTCAACGTAGTTCTTGTCAGTCTTAAAATTACTTAAATAGTAATCAATAGTCTTTCTAACATCGTCTGCTGTTACTTGCTTTTTCTCTCCGCTAATGGTTCTTTGGTTACAAAAAGTACAACATTTTTTACATCCCCAATGTGGTACAAATATTGGAATGATATACTCTTTTTTCAATATTATTTACCTCCGTCCACATAATTCATATTTTTATAAATTCTTTAGTGCCTTATCTGCAGCATTCATTTCAGCCTGTTTCTTTGTTTTTCCTTCTCCTGTTGCCAACACTTTGCCATTCAATTTTACTTCTGCAGTGAATGTTTTGTCATGGTCTGGTCCTGTTTCTTTAATAATTTCGTATTTAATATCAACAGTTCCATGTACTTGAAGTTTTTCTTGTAATACGGTCTTGTGGTCTTTTATTCCAACATTTTTGCTTGCAATTTTTATCTCTTCTTTCAAGTTTTCTATTATAAACTTTTCAGCTTGCTCTAAGCCAGAATCAAAATACATTGCAGCTATAACAGCCTCTACACTATCAGCCATTATTGCTACTTTTTTATTTCCTTGATGCATCTGTTCACTTTTTCCAACGTACAAGAAATCACTAAAATTATGCTTTTCTGCAATTTTGTAAAGGCTGTCCTCACATACAACCGTAGCCCTAACTTTAGTCATTTCTCCCTCTTTTAAATTAGGATAATTATTATAAATATACTTGCTTGATAAAAATTCTAATATACTATCTCCTAAAAATTCTAGTTTTTCGTTGCTAGCAATTTTATGTTCATATGCATATGATGTGTGTGTTAAAGCATTTTTTAGTAGATTAATATTTTTAAATTTATATCCTATGTTCTGTTCTAAAGCTGACAAATCTCTATTCTGTTCCATATTCTCACCTCCTCATCAAGTACTATATTACCTCATTTTTTTGCATTTGTAAACAGCATTATAAATTATTAATAAAAAAAGACCAGTTTTGCACCAGTCCTATTATTCGTTATAAATTGCTCATCCAATTAGACGCCCCGTAAAGAATTCTTTCAATTCTTACAATTCTTTTGCTCTCATCTATTCTATAAAAAGCTATGTAATTCTTTATAAGTAATCTCCTAATATTTAAATGTTTAATTTCATTATCCTCAATAATCATATATCTTTGCGGAATATATTTTAATGTCCTTATTCTTTCATTTATTAGTTGAGCATATTTTCTTGCAATAGTTGGTTCGTTTAAATTTTTCTTTATATATATTACAATTTTCTTTAAATCTTCTTTTGCCTTTCCAGACAATTCGATTTCATATTTTTCTTGCATCTGAACCTCCTATTTTATTTTTTCAATATTTTTTCAACTTCATCAAATACTTCATCAATGGAATAAACATTACCACTTTCAGAATCTTTTATGCCTTCCTCTAATTTTTCCTTGAGATCTTTTTTATCCTGTGCAATTAATTCTTTAGGTGCCGTAGCTGTTGCAACTGTATATTTTAAATATTCAATATAGTCTAGAACCTTACTTGAAAGTTCATCTGGTAATGTTTCTATTATATTGCATATTTCTTTTTGTTTAGTTGTCATTTTATCAACTCCTTTATATTTAATACATTTATATTATATCACAGTAAATAGAAGATTTATACTCTTTTCATATTTAATTTTGACAAGTAAAAAAAAGAAAGGTATTTAAACCTTTCAAATTTATTTTATCTTAAGCTACGTGATCCTTTATATAATCAACAACGTCACTTACTGTTACTATCTTTTCAGCATCAGCATCTGGGATTTCTGTATCAAATTCTTCCTCTAGTGCCATTATTAATTCTACTATATCTAATGAATCAGCTCCTAAATCATCTATAAAAGAAGCTTCCATTGTAACTGATGTTTCAGTTACACCTAATTGCTCAACTATTATTGATTTTACTTTTTCAAATATTTCTTCTGAACTCATCTTGTAAGTTCACCCCCTCTCGAATACCTAATCAACTTATACATAAGATAATACAAGTTTTATTAATTGTCAAGCAAAATAAATAAACTTTTCACATTTGCATGTAAATTTCTGCTGAAAGCGTGCATTTTAAAGCATTACACGTTTTCGAATGGTCGTTCATTTTTATAATATTACTTATGAACATTTTTCATTTTGAAAAACGTCCCACAAATAAGCAAAAATTCTGTTGCCTTTTTTTTATTATAGTGTTATTATTTTTATAGTATTACGAAGGAGAAATTTTATGTATCAAGAAACTTTTGATTTTTATGACTCAACTTCCATAAAAATATATAATCTAGATAAAAAAATAAGATATGAACTTTCTATCTTAGATAGATTAGACCCTATGACAAAGCGTCACTCTGAAAATGTTGGAAATTTAACGGGTAGAATCTGTCAATATTTAAGATTGAATAAGCAATTTACAGTTCATGCAATTATTTGTGGTTATTTACATGATATTGGTAAATCACAAATTCCATACGAGATATTATCAAAAGATGGACCTTTAACCAACGAAGAATTTGAAGTTATGAAAACACATACTACTTTAGGTTATAATATATGTATGAAGGATTTGCGTTTGCGTCCATATGCAGAAGGAGCTTTATATCACCATGAAGCATTAAATGGAACAGGCTATCCTCAAGGTTTAAAGAAAGAAGATATTCCTTTTGTTGCAAGAATAATACGTGTTGCAGATGAATATGATGCATTGGTTACAAAACGTCACTATAAAACCCACGTAAACATTTCAGAGACATTGAAATTAATGTTAAAAGATGCAAAACCTGATGACATGCACAAAGTTGTTGCTTTAGACCAACTTTCTGAGAATGCACAAAGTGGAAAAATTAGTCCTAAAATTTTAAAATGCCTTTTTAAAATTGTTATTGAAGATACTAAATATGAAATAAGTTGTGTTATTGATTACATTGACTACTTAAAGGAATCTATTAAACGTCTAGAATTGATTGATTCATACAATATGAAAATGCAAAATGCTACTAAACAAAAGAAAAGAGATTACTACAAAGAAGGAATGGTAATGCTATTTCAGGCTGGAGAAAACTTTCAAAATTATCATCAAATTTTAAAAGAATATAGAGCCGCTTTGGTAATCCGCGAAAAAAGAATTGATGATTTATATAACGAAATTAAAATAATAAAAAAGCTAAAAGTTTAAGTACTTTTAGCTTTTTACAATTATAGCATCTTCACGCTGTTCGTTATTCTTGTTGTGAAAGAATTAAATTTTAGCATAAAAAATGAGTTCAAAAGGTAATAGCGCATACGTGTTGTATGTAACCGCGTTTTGAATAAAATTTGACGTAGCTAAAATTGTAATTATTTCGCAACATTATAGGCCGAAACTCACTCCTAATGCATTATTAATCTTATTCATAACATTTTCATCGTCTATATGACCTATTTTTTCTTTTAATCTGCTTTTATCTATTGTTCGTATTTGCTCTGTTAGCACTATTGATTCTGTTTTTAATTTTGAATTTTCTGGTCCAATTTCTATATGCGTCGGAAGCTTGTTCTTCCCCATTTGAGAAGTTATTGCAGCTGCTATAACTGTAGGGCTGTGTTTATTTCCCATATCATTTTGAATTATTACAACGGGTCTAATTCCTCCGTTGCTCTGAACCAACTACAGGACTTAAATCAGCATAAAACATATCTCCTCTTTTTACTATCATATAATTCACTCCTACTATTTCTGTAACTAAGATTTGTTTTTTGATATATTTTAAATACTAGTTTTGAGATAAATTATTTTATTTCTATCTCATTGTATAATATGTAAACTATTACATTTTTGCTATTGTCCATTATTGATAATTTTGTTGGTTTAAGTGTTTTTTTGTCTAAAATTAGCTCCTCTGTGGCTATTTTTTTATCATTTTTTCTTTTTATTTGCATTACTATCTCTTCATTTTTTTCT
>OGYE01001223.1_pt1 | contig 16862 bp, 16 predicted proteins | sample 1576471 | NCBI WGS metagenome assembly OGYE01 (sample SAMEA3541532, study PRJEB24748) | human gut metagenome | biome: human gut; feature: human-associated habitat; material: faeces | place: China | collected 2012
GAGCTTTTGTTGGTTGCGGAGACAGGACTTGAACCTGCGACCTCCGGGTTATGAGCGCATACCGATCCGTTTCTGTACCTTAAAGATACGCTTTTCTTCGATTTTTGCGTTTCTTATGTACCTTAAAGGCACGTTTTGCGTGGCTTTGCCGCAAATTTGCCTCTATCTGTTACCACCTTAGTTACCACTTTCTAAAATTAAGAACAGCTCCTAATTTTTGTCTGTTACCCTCTGTTTCGGAAGAATTCGGCATATTGGGATTATCAAACTCTTCTACCATTTGGAGGGAAAATGAAAAATCAAGCAGCCAATAACGGCACTTTTATCCCGAAGCCCGGTTTTACTGTGGTGCAGAACAGTGTCGCCCGCGACTGGAACCTCAGCAGCGGCGCATTGGGGCTGTATACACGCATCCAAAGCTATATCACAATGGAGAACATTACCCTCACCAAAGGCAGCCTTATGGAGCGCGTGCCGGAGGGAGAATACGCCTTCAACACGGCATGGAACGAATTGAAAAGCAAGGGGTATTTGTTCATCCATGTGTATCCCGGTGAAAAGGGGCGCTTCGTCTATCAGTATGAACTGCGCCCCGACAACAGCGGATGGGACGGTGCCTACCTTTTCTACCACGACCGCAACGGCGATGTGAAAAGCACCAATCTGACACGAAACCAAACCGAAACAGCCGAACAGCCTGCTGAAAAAGCAGCCGCCGACCACCACCCCAATTACCACCCCGGTGGTAACCACCATAGTGGAAACCACTGCGGTGGAAACCGGGGCGGTAATATAAAACTAAATCATAAAGAAAAACTCATAAATACGAATCTATCAATCTCTCCTGCGGCAGAGCTGCCTGAAGACGGGGGAGAGATGGATGAAAACGCTTTGGAAAACATAGTTCTGCCCGCGCTGACAAAGCACAAGTCCATTCCGCAGGCGTATATGGCTAAGCCCGCCCTTATGCAGACGGCGATCCACTACCTGACCGGATACGACTTCCGTCAGCAGCATCCGTACCAAGCAAACGGCATCACCGATGACGCCCGCCAAAGCGCATTTGGATTGCTCAACACCTGTCTTACCGAGATGTGCTGCGCCACCGGCACACAGTCGTATCGCGGTGCGCTTGTCACGGCCGACAAGGTGCTGGCTGAAATCAGCTGCGCCAGCAACGGCTGCGAGGAGGACGGCTTGGAGCCGTATGTGGAGGATGTGTTGGATACCTTTTTGCAGGCAATCACCACGCGGAAGGTCAAAAACCTGCCGCAGTACATGAAATCGCTTTTGTGGACAAGCTTTGCCACTTACAAGCTCAACACCATCAGCGGTATTACCGCGCCATACAAGGAGATCAAAAATGTCTACGGATTACACTAACGTAAACGGATACCTGATTCCGTCGTTTGCCCTGCCCACGGGCAGTACACCGCCGTTGGGCAAATACGGTGCGATGCGGGCGCGTTTTCTTGACGAGCATCGCCCCTTTGAACGCGACCAAATGCTGTTGGACGGTACGCTGGCACAGCACCTTGCCGGCATCGACAGCGAGGCGCACAATCAGGTCAGCGCGCTGGTATACCGGCTTGCAGAACAGCGCGGCGTCACCGAGGATCTGAAACGGCATCACCCTCTGGAATGGGCGGCGCAGATGCAAGCTTTGCAGGCGCAAGCCGAGGAAATCGTGTACTGTGAGTTAATTTATATTTAACTCTTTTTCAGAGGGCTGTTCCCGCATGGAAATGCGGGAACGTCCCCGCCGCAAGCACGGCATCTTGCCGTCATGACGGCAAAACGCCCACTTGTCAGGGGAATACCCCTGAAACCCCGTCCCTCATTTTGTGGCTTTTGATTCAAAAGGATATTGACACTATGATATACAGAACCAAGAAAATCACCGTGCGGCTCACCGACAAAGAGTACGCCAAACTGCGCGAGATGAGCGAAACATCCGGCTTGAAAATGGAGCCTGTCATTCGGAAACTGCTTGTCGGTTACGAGATTCGTCCGCGCCCTAATGCCACCTACATCAAGCTCATAAAGGAGCTGTCAGCGGTGGGAAATAACCTGAATCAGATTGCCCATCTTGCAAACGCAACCGGGAAAATTACAGAGGACCAGTGGAAAGAAACGCATCAGCTTTTGGAAAAGATATGGAATTTCTGCGCGTATGAGCTTTGATTTCAAAAGATTATTTGAAAAACGCCCAACTTTATATTATACTGAAAGCACCGATATTTCGCGCAAAAGGTGGTCGGAACAGATGGATATGGAAAACCTGATCGGTGAAACAACCGAATATGACAAGAAAGCGGCGCTTGAAGTACGAAAGCCCAAAAGCTGGTGCAAGAGCGTCAGCGCTTTTGCGAACACGCTGGGCGGCGCGCTGATTTTCGGCATGGCGGATGACGGGCAGATCGTTGGGCTGACCGAACCTGACAGCGATGCTGAGAAAATCAGCGAGATCATTAAGACGCGCATGGAGCCCATCCCGGAGTTTCGGCTGCACTTTCACAGAACCGAAGACGGCAAGGTGCTGCTGATTCTTGATGTGTTCAAAGGCGAGGAAACGCCCTATTATTACTCCGGCGACGGCACCTTAGAGGCGTTTGTACGCATCGGAAACGAGAGCGTTAAGGCATCCGCCACCGAGCTGAAACGCCTTGTCCTGCGCGGCAGAAACACCTCCTACGATTCTCAGGTGACACCTTACAGGGTGGAGGACTACGCCTTTTCCAAGCTGCGGGAGCGCTATAAGAAGTGGACGGGAAACAGTTTTGACAACAAAGACCTTGTTTCTTTCGGTCTGGCAGACGAGGGCGGCTTTTTGACAAATGCCGGCGCCCTGATTGCCGACGAAAGCCCGATCCGCTGGTCACGATTGTTCTGCACCCGCTGGAACGGGCTGGACAAAAGCGGCGGCACGATGGACGCGCTGGACGATGCCGAGTATTCCGGCAGTGTGCTTTCGTTGATTGAGAACGGCGAGGCGTTCATCAAGCGCAACGCCCGCATGATGTGGCGCAAGACGCCCAACTCGCGGGAGGAACTGCCCGAATACGTTGAGCGCAGCTACCACGAGGCGCTTGTCAACGCGCTGGCGCACCGCGATTATCTCGTCTACGGCAGCGAGGTCCACATTGACATCTACGATGACCGTCTGGAGATCTACTCGCCGGGCGGTATGCCGGACGGGTCGATGATCCAAGACCGTGATCCGCTTACCGTGCCGTCCACCCGGCGCAACCCGGTACTGGCCGATGTGTTCAACCGTCTGGGCTATATGGAGCGCAAGGGCAGCGGCTTTGGGAAAATTCTGAACGGCTACAAAGCGCAAATCAACTTCGTGCCGAGCAAAGTCCCTACGTTCCGTTCTGACCGCTACCAGTTCACTGTTATTATGCCGAACTTGAATTACGGTGTCCCCCAACGTGTCACCCAAGATGTCACCCAAGATGTCACCCAAGACGATTTAGACGCCAGAATTATCGCACTCATCAAGAAAGACAGTAAAATCAGCGCTGAAAAGCTAGCTATGGCATTGGGTGTCAGCGTCCGCACCATCCGCCGCCATATCAAGCAGATGGATAACGTCCGCTTTGTCGGGCGGGGGTTCAGCGGGCATTGGGAAGTCGATGAGAAATATAAGTTCTTTGCCCCGGAATGAGGAAGAATGGAGAACACGGTATGATTCGAATTGCAGTTGTAGAGGATAATCCCAAAGACAGAGAAGTTCTGACGGGATTTCTGAAACGGTTTGCGGAGCAGTATACCACGGAATTGAAAGTCAATGTCTATAAAGATGGAATAGAATTTGTCGAGCGCTATCAGGCGGTCTGGGACATCGTTTTTATGGATATAGAAATGCCGCTGGTCGATGGAATGGAGGCGGCACAAAGAATACGGAAAATAGACGATGCGGTCGTGATCGTATTTGTGACAAATATGGCGCAGTATGCGCTGCAGGGATATACAGTCGATGCAATGGACTTCCTTCTCAAACCGGTGGACTATCCCCTTTTTGAGGTAAAGATACAAAAAGCGTTGGCCATTGCCGGAAACCGGAAAAAGCAGTATGTTATGCTTCCGGTGCAGGGGATAAACTACCGGATCGCACTGAACGAGATCTATTATGTGGAAGTGTGGAATCATCAGCTGCAATTCCATACGGCGCAGGGAACGATCACATTCAGCGGATCATTGAACGAGTGGGAGCAAAAACTCAGCGGTTATGGCTTTGCCCGCTGCAACAGCGGATATCTGGTCAACATGGAAAACGTTACGGGTTACAGTGCTTCCAGTGTTCGGGTGGGAGAACAGGAACTTGCAGTCAGCCGACCAAAGAAAAAGCAGTTCTTTCAGAAATTGTCAGAGTACATCGGAGGTATTGTGTGATGGCGACACTGCAATGGATCATACAGGTGTTTCTGTTTCCGATGGAATTGCTGGCAGCGGCCTTGCTCTATACACATTCCCGCAAACCGAGAACCACCAGCAAGGCGGCGGGGGTGCTGTGCATAGCCCTCTTTATTCTCCTGAGTATGTGGAGCAATACACTGCCGCTTTTTTGGTCCTTTGCGGCCATATATGGAATCGCTTTGGTGCTGGAGTGGATGTATTTTCAGGTCAGCATCCTCAACGCGGTATACGATATTACATTTACTTATGCCACCCAGCATCTGGCCTTTCAGCTGGCAAACATCATACAACAGGCATTCGGGTTTGAAGGGCGTGTACAAATGGTACTGATCCATCTGCCGGTATATGCAGTGATCTACTATGTGGCAAAGCGTGCTTTTGCGCCGGCAGTGCAGGATATGGAAAGGTTTATGCCGGATAAAGTGCAGCCGGTGATCGCAATGACCCTGATGCTGCTTGTGGCGGTGATCCTCAGCGTATCAAGTTATTATTGCATACGAAGCGGGGATCTCCGGGCCATTTACATGGTCTGTTCGCTCTATGCGGCAGTGTGCTGTGTTTTTGTACTTTGGGTGCAATACAATATGAGCCAGCAGCTGAGGCTCTGGAAGAAACTGAATTTTCAACAGCAGCTCTGGCTTCAGTCCAGGCAACAATATCTGAAGGCAAAAGAGGGCATCCAGCTGATCAATAAGCGCTGCCATGAACTTAAAAAACAGATCGAAGAGCTGAAGGCGTCCTGTGAATCGGCCCCGTCGCAGGAGCTGCTGGATAATGTTATGCAGTTGATCTCAATCTATGATCTGACGGTAAAGACGGGAAACGATACCGTTGATATGGTCCTGACAGAAAAAAGTTTTACCTGTAATCAGTACGGAATCTCGTTGACCTGCGTAGCGGACGGCGGGGCCGTGGCTTTTGTCGATTCGGTGGATCTTTATACGCTTCTTTCTAATCTGCTGGACTGCACGATCTCTTTTGTGATGAAACTGCCGGAGAAAAAGACCAGAGCCATTGCGCTGAAAATTTTTAGGAGAGTCGATATTGCATTTTTGCAGGTAGAGCTGTATGGGGTGGAAAATGCGGCAACCCTGCTTGATGCGAAAAATGAAACACAGCAGAGCTATATGCTCCGGAGCATTCAATGTACCGCAGAAAAATACGATGGTCTGCTGGCGGTTTCGACCACGGAAGAAGAAGCGGTATTGCGCGTTTCAATGCCGATCCCCTGTACAGCGAAAAAATGAATCACATAACGAAGCTGCCATGGGGCTGCCGCACATTACTTTGTGCGGCGGCCCCGTTTTCTTTTGCAGGATACGAACCAGAATGGACAATTTGGGTAAAAGTATCTTACATTTAATGCTTTTTTTGTTAATATTGAGGTGTCTTATGACACAGAACAAAAAAGCGGGAGGACAAGATGAAAGAAGCGAAAAACAGGCCGATATCAAAACGCAAATTCACGATCCGATGGGTCGCGGGGCTTTCTGGCATTCTGGCAGTGGGAATCGCGGCAAACACGGCAATGAGTGTATTCAGAAGCTATATTGATGGCTATCTGGGCGGCGATACCTATACCATCAAGAATCCATCCGGAACAGACGACTGGGATACAAACTATTATCCCCTTGACTATTCCTCTGCAGAAGAGACCACAGCGGCGGCAGCCGATATGGTGGAAAAAATCGAATCAGAGGGCATTGTACTGCTGAAGAACGATGGTGTTCTTCCCCTTGCAAACGCGGGTGCAAAAGTGACACTTCTGGGACGTGATGCAGCAGACCCCATTTATGGTGGCTCCGGCTCCGGTTCGGTGGATGTGAGCACGGCAGTCAATGTAAAGACGGGATTGGAAAATGCAGGGTTCCAGGTCAACCCCACAGTCTTTGATCTCCTGACGGCTTATGCCGGCGATGAAAGCCATACACGTGCCCAAATCGCAATGGACAACCCGGGTGATTCGACCTATTATATCGGTGAGATGCCGGTTGAGGGCTACACCAGCGCTGCAATTGACAGCTTTGCGGAATACGGCGATGCGGCCATTGTAATGATCGGTCGCGGCGGCGGTGAAGGCGGCGACCTGACGCGGGATATGTCCGACTGGGACGATCACTATACGGAAGGCCAGCACCAGCTGGAACTGAATTATGATGAGAAGCAGATGATCGAGCTTGCAAAGCAGCACTTTGACAAGGTCGTTGTTCTGCTTAATATGTCTACCACGATGGAAGTGGGAGAGCTGCAGAATGATCCTGATATCGATGCAATCGTTTTCATCGGCTCTCCGGGACAGACGGGCTTCAATGCTGTGGGCAAGGTACTGAATGGCGATGTGAACCCCTCTGGCCGTACAGTGGATCTCTGGTCCGCAGACTTTACCAAGGACCCCACGTTTGTCAATTTTGGACGGACCTCTTACAGCAACATGATGGAGCCGACGTTCGTTCCCGGCTTTGGCTGCCATACGGACGGCAACTTCTTTGTGCAGTATGAAGAAGGCATCTACGTGGGCTATCGCTATTATGAAACGGCAGCAGTAGAAAACTTTATTGACTATGATCAGGCGGTCGTTTACCCGTTTGGCTATGGTCTGTCTTACACCAATTTCGATTGGAAGATCACTGACCAGCGCATGGGAAATACGGACGGCACGATCGAAGTGGATGTCAACGTGACGAATGCAGGCACAACAGCGGGTAAGGATGTCGTGGAGCTTTACTATTCTGCGCCTTATACACCAGGCGGTATAGAGAAGGCAGCGGTCGTGCTTGGCGATTTTGCAAAAACGAAGCTGCTTGCCCCCGGCGAGAGCGAAACCCTGACTCTGACGCTAAATGTGGAAGACATGGCTTCCTACGATTATAAGAACGCACAGGCCTATGTTCTGGATGCAGGTGATTATGTGATCACGATTCAGACTGACTCGCACAATGTCAAGGAAGGAACAGAACCGATTACCTATACGGTGGATCAGACGATCGTCTATTCGGGCGATAAGACCCGCAGCGGCGACAAGAGTGCAGCATCCAATCAGTTTGATGATGTGTCGGAAATGTTTACGGATACGCCGACAGAGGGCATGGCACTGAATATGTCTCGTGCCGATTTTGCAGGGACGTTCCCCACAGCACCGGTGGCGGCAGATCTGGAAGCTTCAGAGAAGATTCAGAATGGCTTTGAGTTCGACCTGAGCCAGATCTCGAACAACGATGTGGAAATGCCGACTACGGGTGTGGACAACGGCATCAGCCTGATTGATCTGCGCGGTTTGGAATATGATGATCCCAAGTGGAATGATCTGCTGGATCAGATGAGCGTCAGCGACTATGCTGCGCTGGTCAATAACGGCAGCTACAGTACCGCAGCAATCCATTCAATTGCAAAACCCGCAACCAATGATTTGGATGGCCCTGCCGGTATCCGGGCTTTTATCGGCACGACCAGCTGCACATCTTACCCGTCTGAGGTGATCATTGCCTCCACATGGAATAAGGAACTTGCCTATGAAATGGGTCAGATGGTAGGCAACGAAGGTCTTTCCAGCGGTACGACCGGCTGGTATGCTCCAGCTATGAACACGCATCGTTCGCCTTTTGCCGGACGGAACTTCGAATACTATTCGGAGGATGGCACGCTGGCAGGCAAAATTGGTGCTGAGGTGGTATCCGGTGCGATGAGCAAGGGTATGTACTGCTATATCAAGCACTTTGCACTGAACGATCAGGAAGGCGGTCGCTGCGACAATGCGATCTGCGTCTGGGCCAATGAACAGGCGATCCGCGAAGTATATCTGCGCCCCTTTGAGATCTGCGTCAAAAATGCAAAAGCAGAGATCCGATACATTTCGGATGATAACGGGACCGTTTCTACGCGTGAAGTGAAAAACCTGGCCGTGATGAGCGCATTCAACCGTATCGGCACAACGTGGGCTGGCGGCAGCAAAGCGCTATGCACGAATGTGCTTCGGAACGAGTGGGGCTTTGAAGGAATGGTCATTACCGATTTTGGTATGTATAGTTGGATGAAGCCCAACCAGGCAATCTATGCAGGCACCGACCTGATCCTGATCATCCCGGCTTTCAACCCGCTGACGGATACGACATCGGCTTCTGCAGTAAATGATATGCGCAATGCATCGCATAACATTCTGTACACTGTTGCGAACTCCAGTGCAATGAATGGCCTTGCACCGGGCGCATCGGTCCATGTCCATATGGCAACATGGCACTATGCACAAATCGGGCTTAATGTCCTGTTGGCGGCAGGGTTCATTGTGCTGCTGCTCTGGGGTAATAAGAAACGCAAGAATCTTGTGGAATGCGATGCGTAATGCGGCAGCTGACAACTAAGCAATTCTCTTTTTGATTTTCTCCTTCATCATTGTAAAACAGAACGCTCACCTCTTTTTTGGGGTGAGCGTTCTGTTAGTCTGATAGAAAAGGCCACTATGTAGTGGCCTTTTTCTTGTAAAGTAGGGGGAAAATGTAGGGTATGCCATAGCGGCAGAGTGCGCAGCACCAATGCGCCTCGGCATCGGTGTTGTCCTCTTCCACTATGTGTTCATACACAGCCAGTGCCTTGTCAAATTCACCGATGCGCCGGAAATAGTTGCCGCGGTTAAACGCCGCTGCCCGCTGGTCATCGTCCAGCTTGGGGAATGTCATCGTACTGCCGCAGCACTCGCAGACACCAAAGGTCTTATCGGCGGAAAGCTCGATGTCTCCTCCTCACATTTTGCGTTTGATAATCGCCATACAAGCACATCCTTTATTTCTTTTGAATTTCCATGTGATTCAGCGCAAATTCAAGGCTGATCTGCATAATTTCATTGCGGGTGCGCCCGACCGCTTTTGCTGCGGTATCTATATCTTTCAGCATATCTTTGGGGATACGCATTGACACGATTGCTGTTTCGCCTGTGTATTTTTTCTGTGGAATGATTAACTTGATGTTGTCCACGGTCACACCTCCTTGAAATCATTGTAATACAGTTGTAGTCAGTGTTCAATGTAACTTCGCAAAAATAGCACAAGCAACAATTAATTCAATCAATATTTGTGCATATTTTCTTGTAAAATAAGAGCAGCCCTGTGGTATGTGCAGGCATACCACAGGGCTGTACTTGTTTCAGAGCAGGTTGTTAAGTTTTTTGTTCGTGCGTTCTGATGATAGTATTATTCTGCTTTTCATAAAGCTCCGTTATATACTCCATCAGAATCTGATTTTTCATCGTCCATTCATAATCGGCAATGTTTTCGGCCTGTATCGTATCGTAGAGCGACAACTCCTCCTGCAAATTTCCACTCAGATACGCTTTATACTTTTCGCAGCATTCTCTGGCGTGTTCTTTCAGACCTTCCTGCATATTCGGCTCTGATTCACGGAAATAACATTCCATTGCGCTCTCGAATGTAACCTCATTCATTCGTTTCTGAATTTCTTTCAGCGTAGCGCGTGTTTCCACGGTCAGGTCATTCTTTGGTATTTTGATATAGGTTTCCCCATCTATTTCTACAGTTTCCGGATTCTGATATTGCATCCGCATATTGTACAGAACGGTCGCAATGCCCGCAGGGGAATAGGTATCAATCGGCTGCATCATTTGGATTGGAACACGTAACACTTCGGCGATTTTCTCTAATCTGTCCTGACGCGGCATTTTCATACCATGCTCATAGTGCCGCCAAAGTGTCATATTGATACCGGCTTTTTTTGAAGCTCCCATCTGTGACATCTCGCGATAAAATCGCAAAAATCGTATGCGATTTCCAAGCAGTTTCTTAGGATCGTATGCCCCTTCTCTATCAATTGGAGAATTGTGTCCAAACTCATCTATTAGAGACTTTTCATGATCCATAGGCAGCTTTCCGGATATTATTTTTTCCTCTATCTTATCCACTTTGGAATTCTCCCTTCTGTACCTTAAAGATACGATTCAATTATAACAAAGAAATGCTATCATTGCAAGAATCTTGCTCATTCGTAAAAAATCTTTTAAAATGTTTGTTTCAACTATTGACTGTACCTTTAAGATACCATATAATACAAGTGTCACAGCGGTATCTTAAAGATACTTGTGTGATATATTTCAAATCCAATATGCCAAAACTTCCGAAGCAGCTTTCGCATCTGTAAAACGCGAGAAAGGACCTCTCTTATGAACCGTATCCGTACCATTCAAGGCGCAGCCGATGAACTGCGCAAACGTGATCCCGGCTGTGCCATCAGCGCACACAACATCCGTCAGCTGGTGCTACACAAGGAAATTCCCAGCCGTAAAGCCGGGTCAAAGTATCTGGTGGCGCTGGACGATGTAGAACGCTATTTCGGGCTTACCATAGACGAAAACGAACTGAACCATGGCATCGGTTGAGAAACGCTACAATAAGGACGGAAACCTTATTTCTTTTCGTATCCACGTTTTTCACGGGAGGGATGAATTTGGCAAGCAGCTTCCGCCCTTTATCAAAACTGTCCGTGTTCCGCCTGAATTGAACGCGCGGCAGATCGAAACGCTGATCCAGCGCGAAACCGTCCATTTTGAGGAGGAGTGCGAGCTTATCACAGCCCGTGAAAAAGAAAAAGCGGCAAAAGCCGCCGAACCGAAATGTATATCGTTCGAGGATTTTGCCGCTAAGGTTATGGAAATTAAGGAGCGCACCGGCAAGGAGAAAAGCACCCTCGCACGATATCAGGATATGCTGGATTCCCGCATCAATCCGTACTTAGGCAAGACGCCCGTGGACGAAATCACCGGCGATATGCTGGACGATTTCTACGCCATGCTGCTCAAGCCGGGGCAGAACAAGAAAACCGGCGGCGGACTTTCCCGCAAAACGGTGCTGGAACACCACCATGTGATTTCCACCATTATGGAACACGCCATCCGCAAGCATCTGATTGCGTTCAACCCCTGCCGCGATGCCACGCCGCCTGTGGCAGACCCGCCGATGCCGAACTACTATCAACCCACCGACTTGGCGCTGATCCGTCAGGCGCTGGAGAACGAGAGCGTCAAGTGGTACACGCTGATCCATGTGCTGATGCTCTACGGTATCCGGCGCGGGGAGTGCGCCGGCATCAAGCTAAGTGCCGTAGACCTGAGGGGCAAGACCATCACCATCTGTTCCTGCGTCATGTACGGCCCCAAGAACGGTGTGTACGAGAAGCCCTACCCCAAAAAGCGCAAGCCGCGCCAGCTGCCGATTACCCCGCAGATGGACGAAATCCTGCGCCGCTACCTAAAGTGGCGCGGCGAACAGCCGGAATTGTACGGGGATCTCTGGCAGGAAAGCAGCTACCTGTTTACCAATGAGTACGGTGGACCTATGAATCCGGACAACATTACACAGTATCTGAACCGTATGGGGGACAGGCTGCAAAAGGAAAACCCGAATTTTCCCCACCTGAACCCCCACGCCTTCCGCCATGCCGTTGCGTCCATCCTTGTGGCGAACGGTACCGACATTGTGACGACAGCTGCCTTTATCGGTGACAAACCCGCCACCGTATCCGAGCGCTATGCCCACATCATCGATTCCGCCAAAATCAGGGCGGGGGACACCCTGAGCAGCGTGATTTTCGGAGATGGTAACAAATGAGTTACCACTTTGTTACCACTTTTCTTTTTTTACGGCCTGCAAAAGAAAAAGAACGGTAAAACTTGACGTCTTACCGTTCTTTGTTGTCTGAGTGTGACAAAAAAGATACCCGGCAATTTCAGAAATAAAAAATCAAAATTTCAAAAATCTTTTACTGTTTTTCTACTTTGGTCTTATTGTTCCCTTTATTCCGAAAATTTCATAAGTACTTTCTTGTCCAATTGGTACTTTTCCTTATTCTTTTCCATTTTATAAAGAGTCACTTTTTCTTTCTCGCAATATTCCCTCACACTCTTTTCAAAGTCACTCTCTGCCCTACACCCCAAAGTAATAGATGTCGGTCGTATCATTTCCAACAAAGCACCCTTATCGGCTTTGTTCCATCGCGTCCCGCAGGCTGCTTCGTCCCGAATTATACGCCATTCTTTCTCGTAACTCCATTCAGGCGATTTTGTAGTAACACTCTCGACAAAAAATTTCATGGTATCTCGTCTCAAATCTTCTGATATTAACGAATTTAGGCTGACCCTTTCATCCGTATATATAACAGGAATCGGAGAGAACTTTAATTGCTCTGATATTTGTAACAGTTCGTATTCAACGCACATTCCTTTATGGTTATTCGCATAATGCGCCCACATAAGTAACGATGAATCCGATTCGCTTAAGCAAGATATTCCTGTCGTCTGTTTAGTTTCTTCAAATGTTCCCTGTAAATAATCAATTTGCTTATGTACATCACTTTTTAGTTTTATCCACATTGGACTTCCTTGGCGGATTCTGCGTCCTTGAGGATCTGCACTTAAAAAGCTCTCAAAAATGGCTTTCTCATTAATTGAAACATCACAGTCAAAAACGTCGTTAAAATTGCATGGTGCAGAATACCACATTTCATGATTTTTAATTGCGTCCATATTCAACGGGTTTTCCGAATAATACTTGTACAGATATTTCGGGGCAGCACAATAATAAAATTCTCCGATTTTTGCATACAGCGTATCACGGGTCTGCCCTGTTTCCGTCAATGCGGTGATAATTAGTGTTCGTAAGGTACGATTATCCTGTTCTCGCTCATCAATTGGCACGACCATACTCCTTTTCAGGTCAGAAAATTTCTTAACGCTGCCTATAGTCTCTTTACTCTATGCAATTATTCTTCCGCCGCTTCATGTTGCAGCAGTCTGTGATCCTCTGTCAGCACCTTCATCTGGCTAATTGCAATAGCATTAAGTTTTGCCAGCCTTTCTGCCTGCGGCATTCCCTCATTGATCAATTTCTGTTCCTCGAACGACCAACTTGTCCATCCCTGTTACCTCGTAGTCAAATCATCACTTTTTCTTCAGTATAGCATACTTTTTTCTTCATGTCGAGATACTTTTCTCTCCTCCTTTGCTATACTGGAATCCTCACACTATTTTAGCAAAGGAGTTCACCAATGGGCAAAAAGCATTACTCGCAATCTATCAAAGATGAAGCCGTTCTTTTCTACGAGCTCTGTCACTCATTCGCGGAAACACAAGCCAAGTATGGCATGGCTGAAAGCACATTCTTTACATGGAAGCAGAAATTTGATAAGGCTCATCCCGTACATGCGGCTATTACCACCAACCGAACAACCTGCCACAAATCTAAGCGCCACCTTGAAAAACTTGCGCTGGAATTAGAGGTTCTTCGGCAGTGTCCGTGCAGCAGTAAAGCCTCCATCGACGAAAAAGTAGCTGCTGTTAATGCATTGTGCGGGCGCTATTCCATCCACGTTTTATGCGACGCACTAAGCCTACCGCGAGGAACTTACTACAACCGTAAGCGGCGCGAGGGGCAACGGACTTCTTATGAGATAAATGATGAAAAGCTGAAGCCTCTGATTCGTCAAATCTTCCACGACAGTAAGAACCGTTTTGGCAGAAAGCCAATTCATCACAAACTTGCAGAACTAGGCTACAAAGTCAGTGAAAAGCGCATCGTTCGTCTTATGAAGGAGATGGGATTATCCGTTGCAAAACCGCGCTACAAGGCTGAGCATCAAAAAAGTCTGCCGCGTGCTTATTTCAGAAATTTGTTAGCACGCCAATTTGACCAGCCTCAGCCCAATCTAATTTGGGTCAGCGACATCACCTATATCAAAGTGCTCGACCAATATTACTATATCTGCGTGGTGCTGGACCTGTTCTCACGGCGTATACTTTCGTACAGCATATCGGATTCCATCAACACAGCTCTTACGCTTGCTGCTTTTGATGACGCTTTCCAGTCTCGGGATCCCCCGCAAGATCTGATGTTCCACAGTGACCAAGGCGCACAGTATACATCCTACATTTTCCGCGCACATTTAAAAGAGCTTCATATAAAGCAATCCTTTTCCACACCCGGCACACCTTACGACAATTCCGTCTGCGAGTCGTTTTTCCACACGCTGAAAAAGGAGGCGCTTTATCACCACCTGTATGGCACACCGCAGGAACTGCAAGCCGTTCTGGACGAATATATCAATTTCTACAACAGCCAACGCCCGCATAGAAAACTAAACATGAAAACGCCGAACCAATATGAATCGGCGTTCTATTCTGGCTGCTTATAAAAAGAAAAGTTCCCACTTTCAAACCGGAGTTACCGGGTTCAAAAGTGGGAACCTATTCAAAAAATTAACGATAGTAGAGAAATTTCAATTATTTTCTTTCACTGTAGGCCATTGCAGCATCCATTCCAGATACTTTGCCCTTGTGATTTTCCTTGCTTTTAATTTTTTCTTTTGCTTACACCACTCTTTCAAAAAATCGCCCACTTCATCAAAATCGTCAAAGAGCAAAACTATATCAATCGGAACGCTCCCGCCGCAGCCATGTTCCCAGTCATACCAAATCATCAAGCGAATAATGTCCTCCGGTGTTTCTGCCCTTGTAAAGAAATTTTCTTCGCGAACATTCAACGCTTTGGCTATGTCTTTGGTTCTGCTCTCTTTGGGCGTTCGGAATCCTGATTCATATTGGGCAATGCGATTTGCTGCGTTTCCATCCAAGTGCAGTCGTTCTCCCAGTTCCCGCTGCGTTAGTCCTCTGTGCTTACGAACCAGCTTGATTTTCTCTCCCAGCTTCATAGCTACCTCTTTCCGATAAAAGTGAAAAAGGGCATACCCAATCGAAGATGCCTTATCTCCGATTGGGTATGCCCTCTTTATTTTTATGCCAGCCGCATGGTCTTTTTGTAGCCGCCGATGAACCGTATTTCAATTTCATTGCGTGCCCTTACCGTAATTTTCTCAATAATTCTCGCGGTCAGCGCATCGTCATATTCTTGAATTTGCAGATCCTTGGCTGACAGCAGCATCTCCGTATCCCGGAGGCGCTCCGATCAGACGTGCCACACTGTGCTTCTCCATGTATTCACTCATATCGATACGCACCATGTTTGCTTCATTATCAAACAGCGCAGCAGCAAGTGACTTCGCAAGTTCTGTCTTACCTACACCGGTCGGTCCAAGGAACAGGAACGATCCAATCGGTTTTGTCGGATCCTTGATGCCTGCCTTAGAACGGATGATGGAATCACTGACCAGACGGACTGCTTCATCCTGTCCGACGACACGCTTATGCAGTTCATCCCCCAGATGCAAGGTCTTGTTACGCTCACTCTCGGTCAGCTTTGCAACCGGAATTCCTGTCCATTTTGCAACAATCTTCGCAATCTCTTCCTCTGTGACACACTCATGTACCAGACTTCTGTCCTTCTCACTGACCTGTGCCTCCAAATGTTCCAACTCCTGCTTGATCTGCGGCAGTTTACCATATTGCAGTTCTGCTGCCTTCTCCAGATTGTATTCCCGCTGTGCGACCTGAATCTGGTTATTCACATCTTCTAACTCTTCCCGAAGCTTCCGTACACGTTCAACATCCTGCTTCTCGTGTTCCCACGTTGCCTTCATCTGCTTGGACTGTTCACGCAGATCCTCCAGTTCTTTCCGGAGTACCTGCAGACGATCCTGACTCAGATGATCAGTTTCATTCTTAAGAGCGGCTTCCTCAATCTCCCTCTGCATGATCTTTCTGGATATCTCATCCAATTCAGCAGGCATGGAATCAAGCTCTGTCTTAATCATCGCACACGCTTCATCAACCAGGTCAATTGCCTTATCCGGCAGGAAACGATCGGTGATATAACGGTTCGAAAGGGTTGCGGCACTAACCAATGCGCCATCACTGATCTTGACACCGTGGAACACTTCATACCGGTTCTTAATACCACGCAGGATGGAAATTGTATCTTCCACAGTTGGCTCATTTACCATAACCGGCTGGAAACGACGCTCCAATGCCGCATCCTTCTCGATGTATTTCCGGTATTCATCCAGCGTTGTCGCACCGATACAATGCAGTTCGCCTCGTGCAAGCATAGGCTTCAACATATTACCCGCATCCATAGAACCTTCTGTCTTACCGGCTCCAACGATTGTATGAATCTCATCGATAAACAAAATCAGATGACCTTCGGAATTTTTCACTTCATCAAGGACTGCCTTCAGACGCTCCTCGAACTCGCCACGATACTTGGCGCCTGCCAACAGCGCACCCATATCCAATGCGAAAATATCTTTATCCTTCAGTGAATCCGGCACATCGCCACGCACGATACGCTGTGCCAATCCTTCGATAGCGGCAGTCTTACCTACACCAGGTTCACCGATCAAAACCGGGTTGTTCTTCGTCTTACGGGACAGGATTCGGATAATATTTCGGATCTCATTGTCACGACCGATGACCGGATCCAGCTTCTGCTCCCGCGCCCGCTCTACCAGGTTGGGCGCGATGGTATCCGCGTTGACTGAGGATGTTGTCGTGA
>OGYE01001227.1_pt1 | contig 16820 bp, 15 predicted proteins | sample 1576471 | NCBI WGS metagenome assembly OGYE01 (sample SAMEA3541532, study PRJEB24748) | human gut metagenome | biome: human gut; feature: human-associated habitat; material: faeces | place: China | collected 2012
CTAATGCCATCTAGTTAGGGGAACATTCCCCTAATACCCCTGCCAAATATAGAGTGGTGGCACTTTGTTCCACCACTTTTGAATAAAACCACCGCTTTGTTCCACCATTTCCGGTAAAAACCACCGCTTTATGCCACCACTTTTTATAATTTATATTCATAGGAAAAAACAGCATCGGAAAGTGGTGGTACTTTGTTCTATCACTTTTTGAAAAAACCACCGCTTTGTTCCACCATCTTCCGTAAAAACCACTGCTTTTTACCACCACTTTTTAATGGCACTGTCCGGCTATGGTCATCTGCTCCTTTTTCTGATCTGCAAGATTAAGTTTTGTTGCAACAAGCCATTCATTGTAATCCTTATAGCCTGCTGGTGGCGGACAGTCCTCAACCTCATAGCCCAGTCCATAGTATTTTCCCATAAGTTCTGCGGCTGCTTTCCTGCCCGGTGAATCCCCATCAAGGCAGAAACGGATAAAAGAAATCTGTGGGTGTTCCCTGAGAAAAGTTGCAAGCGGGGCATCTGCAAGCATTCCAAGAGCCAGCTTATTTGATTCATGGTCGGCAAATATATCCACATAGCTCATAAGGTCGATTGCTGCCTCGAATACAACAAGCTCTGTACTGTTTACATTCACCACATTAAATCCATAGTTCTTATCATTCCCCTCCACATCACACTTGAATGGTTTTCCCTGTTTATCAAATACACCACGCATACTTGCAAATCTGGTTACTCCATTCTTGTCATTTCCTTTAAAGACAATATTGTGATAATGCCTGCTCTCATATATGAGATTTTCCTTTAAAAACAGTTCTATCACTGCCTTACTGATTCCACGCTCATTGTTAAGATAGGATATCAGGTAGGAATTATCCCCTGCTGGCTGCGGAAGCACAAAAGGCTTTCTTTCCTGTGGCTGTTTCTTTGTGACCTGATGAACAAGCGGCTGCTTTCCCGTGCTTTCAATTCTCCGGTATCCGGCAAAATCCAAGAGCCAGAATACAGCCTCTTTTACACTCATTCCGCCAAATACACGGAGGAAATCTATCTGTGAGCCGCCATTATTTCCCTTATCAAACTGCCTTGACCATCTGTACCAGTGGCTTCTGTCATAGATACGGATTGAGTCCATTTCCTTTAAGGTGTGATATTTTCCAATCCTCTTTACGGTATAACCGAGACTTTCTGCAACGGCACAAAGATCTACGCTCTTTGCTATGGCAAGTTCCTCCTCTGTAAATCTTCCTTCCATACTCTCACCTTGCCTTTCCCTGCTCTGCCACAAGCGGTGACTTAATATCAAGGTTCCTGTAATCCGTACTGAGTGTAATTCTTGGATTATCAATCATTCCCTTTTCCTTGAAACTGAAGAAGGCACGGTTATCCCCTCCCACGATGATATGATCCAAAAGAGGGATTCCAATAAGCTCACACAGCTTATTCATACGGTCCGTCATCATCGTGTCTGCCTTGCTGGGAAATATATTTCCCGACGGGTGGCAGTGGATCAACATCATACTGGCAGCATTACTTAAAATACTTGACTTAAATAATTCTCTTGGGTGTGCCATTGCTTCATTCAACGAACCCACACTTGCAAAATGCACATTAATAGGCTTTAGGTCGGAGCTGAGATTTACAACACACACCACTTCCCTGTCGAACTGGCACATACATTCTCCCATTACGGCAGCTACTTCTTCCGGCTTGTTAAAGGACTGCTCCGAATAAATCGGAGCCTCCTTTACAAGCCTTATGGATACAACATCAAGTTTGAAGTCGTTCTTCTCTGTCACAGGAATCCGCCTCCTCTCCAAACTCAATACGGATAATAAAGTCACCTTTCTGGCTGTTTACAAGAGCAATCAGTTCTTCTACGGTAAGTTCCTGCTCCATAACTGCCTCCTATCTCGCCTTTTCCTTTGCGTCATATACAAGCTGCGGCTCTGCCACGATACCGTCCAGTCTCTTGTTCGGTGTATCCGTTGCAAGTGTGAGTTTCCTTAAATCTTTATCATAGTGATACACCTGATTGGAAAGTCGTTCTTCCAATGCCACCTTCTGCATATTCACCTCTGCCACCATCTGTGCAAGCTCCTCCGGTTCGGTCAGCTCAGTAGACACCGCAAGAACTTCGTGCACACTTGAAGGCAGGATATACAGATCACTTTCAAGGTTTTCTGCCAGTTCGTGAAGCTCATTCTCATAAAGCATTGATACTGCACCGTCAATTCCCCTGTTATTGGAGATTATCCACAGAGTCTGCTCCGGTGGAACTTCCCTGATCATCATCTCTGCTATCTCCTCCGGCATCCCGTCACTTAAAAACATCTCTTTCATAACATCATTCATATTTCTTATTCTTGGCGGTAAGATTCTTCTTGTGTTCTCAGCCGCATATTTAAAAAGCTGCTCCTCATTCATTCCAAGTCTTTCCGCAAGGCTGTTCGTAACCTTTATACTCTGAATACTTTCAGTATCCGCATTTACCACAAGTTTATAGATAATGGAAAGATCCTGAAATTCTCTATGTGGCACCTGCTCCAGAAATGACTTGTTCTGTTCCGTATTGATAAGCTGGAATACTACCTTTTCATCTGCATCTTTGTATAAGCTGTCAACATCAACAACTTGCGGTGTCTTTGCAAACTCCATTGCCATAAGGTCACATGCCGCCATCAGTGTTTCCTCCAGATCACCACAGCTCTGATATTTCTCATACATATCGTTGATATAAATAGTAGGAGAAATAGTAGTATCTTCCCCTCTAATATTGATAGCATCATATGTCATATTTACCTTTTCCGCAGGTCTAACTATAAGCTCCATACCTTTAAAACTGTCGGGCATATAGTCCATAAACTTTTCTTTTACTACTTCCTTAAAAATCTCATAATTCATCATATCTGCTTATCCTCCAAATAAAAAAAGCGGGGGAACATAAGTCATTGGCTTACATTCCCCCGCAAGGTTGATCGTTTTTATTTTCTCTTTGATATACCCGTCAGCTCATTCCGGACAATCCCGTATTCTGTGCATTTTAACCTCCTTGATTATAACAATTTCTTAAATTTAAAGAAATACTTCACAAGTCTTCTGTTTTTCCTGTAAGCAGGAAAGAAGCCTTTTACCTCCATAGTCTCACCTCCCCTCAAAATGTTCCCATTCTTACGAATGAAAGAAATACTCTTGCTATCAGACAGAATAGAAGAAGAACTAACCTGACAAGTCCCAAGAACAGCTTTAATGCTCCAAGAACAATTTTCAGCATCCACTTGAGTATCTGTAAAACAGCGGTTCCTACGGCTCCTGCAATTCTTCTCATAATAATCAATCTCCTTTCAACATCCATCCCATTGCCAATCCTGCAACATCTGAATCATTCATAACATCTTCTTCCGGCTGTTCTTCCATATCTTCCTGTGGGTTTGCAATCACTACCGGCTGGCTGTTCTTCACTCCCGCCAAAGCTCCCCCAAGTAAAGAAATGACCTCTTTTCTTGCCTCACTCATTGCAGAATACTCAATTTCCTTTTTTATCTTTTCTATCTCGTCCCTCGTTACAAACTGTTCATATCTCTTTTCCTCTTTGGAGGGAATATCATCCTCTCCATAGTGGTCAATATAAAACTCACAGGCTTCAATCAGGAACTGATTCTTTGACTTATATATCTTTGGATTAAGCCCCTTTATGACCTCATTGATTTTAGCGTGTTGAGGATTGAGCAGATTCAGTCGGAATGTGCTCTCCATAATATGCCTTCGTGCCATATGACTACCCCCTATGCAAGTCTCTTAGCAGTTTTCAGTCCCATAATGGCAAGCTGTTCATATCCTCTGGCATTTGCCTTTACATCAAGGATATAAGAGATATTCTTTGCTTCGTGATTGCTGAAATTCTTCATTACCACTGCCCCGCCACCTACAAATACAATCGGTGTAGTTTTAAGGTTATAACTAAACTCACGGATTGAGTTATATACCTTTTCAACAAAGTCCTCTATCTCAGCCTTGATAATCGCAAGGTATTCATCATCTATATCAGACCTGCCATATCGCATAATATTCTGGATTTCTGTTTCATCAACTTCCCCGTTGAGCTGTCTTACACACTGCTCATTGATAGAACGCATACAGGTAATAAGTCCTCTCGGCACGGTAACACACTTTGATTCGTCCGGTGACTTGTTAATCACGGGCATAATATCTATTGTCCAGCTACCGATATCAACAACCAGCGTTTTCTTTGCCATAGTCGGTATCTTGTCAACCACTGCCGCATAGCACTGTGGGAATACCGCCACATCGTCAATCTCAATATGGTATGCTTCATTTTCATATCTGAAATCAACACGCTTATTCTTGGTCAGGTATTTAATAAAGTTATTTCTCTCTGCTCCAAATCGGGTAAGTGGAAGTCCTACTGCAAGAAATACCTTTGCATCTGACAATCCTCTTTTCTTCAATTCCTTTGCGACTGCTGCCAGTGTCAAAAGATAAAAGCTGTCATCTTCAACCTTTGTATCTTTCACTTCCTGCCTTACTGTTCCAATCTTGTAATACTTACCGTCGTACTCAAGAACATCTCCAAAAAGTGCCGGAGTAGTTGTAATCTCCTTTACCCCTGTGACAAATACCTGAGTTACGGTTTTCATCATTGACCAGCCGTGATCAATTCCTATTACTTCTAACTTGTTATTCATTTTTCTGTTCCTCCAAATCTTACTAATTTTGTTCATACAGCTACCCGTACCTTTCGGTTTGTGTTTCTATCCTATTTTCCTTGTCTCTGAAATATCTGCCAGCGATTTATATTCGATCACACTCTGCTCTTGCTTTCATAAGACAATACTTCCATATACAGCCACCTCTCTTTTTGCGAGATGACTTACATTCAGACCAAATCAGCTTCTTTTCTGCCATCTCCTGCTCATTTCCAATAAAAAAGGCAGGACAAACAGCCGGATACACTTTTCAGTGCAAAGCTAATTTAGTCCTACCTAAAATTATTACTATTCAATTTTCACCTCTCTTGGGTACACAAAGCACACTCAGCCCATGAATCTGAACTGCTCTATGTAATGGTCATATTTCGGATTGATATGTCAGCGCTGCCCTATCCTGTACCGATTTAAAGGTATAAAAATAAGGACTAAATTAGTTCCAACCCCTTGATTTTACTGGGTTTCTTCTAACTTGTCCCAATTATAACTCAAGCACCACATAGAACCACAATAATGTCTCACAGCAGATCCATGGCAAAAAAAGTGTCGTCGCTTTCCGCTTCCAGAACGCTCGCCAGGTTCTCGTATTGCCTCCGAACAAATATCCGGAAATGCAGAAAAATACCGGCACACCAAATGTCCCCAGATAATCCAGTACCTGTGCACTGAGCATATTCCATTTGCTGCTGCCTTCCGCAAGCGGCGTGGCATGTGCGCATATTACGCTGAATATTGCGAGTGCCTTTAAAATATAGATGTAATTATTTTTTTCTTTGGAATCCATATTCATCCTATCCTGATTTTCCATTAACAGGTATGAAGCCTACCTTCCTGTAATTGTCTTCCAGACTACCGGTAATTTATTTTTCAAGCCATATGCTACCCCTATTAATACCAACATTACAATCATTGGCATAAATAGATAATCCAATAATGCAGCTACCGGATTCGAGCCACCCACCACAAAAAGTATTTTTTCGAATGCTTCTAATAGCATATCATGCGCAACATAGGTAAAGAAAGTTAATTGCATCCACCATGGCAGATTATCCTCATGTACAAATTTATCCAACACAAACCATAGAGAAATACAGAATAAGCTAATCATTACTACATTACTCGTCCGAAAGCCTCGTATGAGATAAAATACTACATAACATGCAGAAATTACAGTAACAGCCTTACTTCTATATGCCAGCTTTTCCTTGAGGTTCATGCCGATATAGCTGCCTAATAAATAATATTCCAAGCCCTCAAATATACCTATATTTACACGCCTTAAAGCTAAAATACTAATCACCAATAACGCAAATCCGACCGGTATTTTTTTACCGCGTTCCTTCAGCAATCCATAGATTACAGGTGCCAAAGCAATAAATACAATTAGATTCTGTAGAAACCAAAGCGTATAGTATTCGTCCGTCGTCAGCCAACGTAGCCATTCTATAAAGGAAAATGAAACCGGTTCCTGATTCATCCTATCCTTAATGACAGGCATATTTGTCAGAATCAAATAGTATACATAGTACAAGGTACACCATATAATATATGGTACCACAATCGATTTCCCTCTTGATTTCCATTTTGAGAATAAATTTTTCATCTCAAATGTCCTAAAAAACAACAGCCCGGAAATTATAAAGAACATGGGTACCGCGAATCTGATCATAGCATTCATATAGCTTTCTATCTCGTATACGGCTTTTCCAACCCCAAGGCTATTGCCGTCAATCTGATAGATACCCAGATTAAATGTGTGTATATAAATCACCAATACGCTACATAAAAACGATAGCATCGTAAATTTATTTCTGATAATGTGCTCCCTGTCCTCCTTCGGACGAAGCGGATAATTTTCACTCACTGTCAAATCCTCTTTCTTATAAAAATCTCATCACGATCTTGACATTTCTATAATAATTTCCATTTTACTAATTTAATTTGCAATTATTTATGTTAGAAAATCATCAAATATTGTATGCTGCAAAGTGTTATTCTCCATGATCATTAAAAAATTTATGTCATTTATTAAAACTTTCATACATAATATAATTGTTTTATATAATTCAAGAGGTTATTATTATGAATAGAGTATTCGATTTTATCCCTAGCATCAGGAGCGCTTTAGACACATGAAAAATAGTATCTATGATACCGGCACGGAAGCCACACTCATTGAAAAATTTAATTCCTATTCCTCCCCTTGTGAAGAATCCAATGCCCTTCTGGTCTATTTATGGGAAAAAAATTTGCCATTTATCACCGGGCAATGCCGTCAATATTTTGCTACCAGTTCCTATATCAACTATGAAGATATCATTCAGGAATGTTTCCTTACTTTCCTTGACGTTATTCGTACCTATAACCCTGTCCGTGGGAAATTAACGACTGCGTTGTTTCGCCCCCTACAACATACTTTTATCAACTATGTAGCCGGTACCCACAACTACAGCCAGCACGCGAACCTCATGGTAACACACTATAAAACGCTTCTAAGAGAAAACGAGCTGACCGGAAATGAAGCTATTGACTACCTGACCTCTCTCTATAATCAGAGATACCCTAAAAATCCCATTACTGCTAAATCATTGCAAAAATACAGGGACTACTGCCTCATGCAGGAAATGGTTCAGATCGATCAAAACTTCAACGCCGATTTAATCTCGACAGCCAGACAGCCACTGGACCCTATCTGGCATGATTTTGATATTCACTCCATGCATGTCCTCATTCAAGATTATATAGCGCAAAAAGCAGAAGAAGACTCTCGTCCTCTTCTGCTCTTTCTGTTTGGGTTTACTCCCTCTGTAGAAATAGAAAGGCATCTGTATTCTGTAAATGAAAAGCCTCATCCGATTGGTCCGCTCCGGAAAGCTTGTTTCAGGCTTTTTCCGGAATTGATCAAGTTCTTATACGATAATGATTGTATTCCAGACACAGATGAAAAATCACTATTTGAGTTTCTATGCTATTTTACAAAATCTAACAATCTTTTGTAAGCTTAGATTACGGGAAATGATCACGGGAAAAGTAATAAAATAGTCAAATCCGCAGATTTGACTATTTCTGATATATTACTCTATTCCATACTTTTTCAACATTGCTTCCAAGACAGCCGAATCATTCAGCTGCACCACCTTGTCTGAATCCCCACCGGCACTCATTCGAGAGATCAACGTCAATAATCCTTCTCTGCCTTCTTCTCTTCCTTTTTCTATACCTTTTTCTATACCTCTTTCTATGCCCCTTGCTTCACTTTCGTTCAGCATAGCTTCCACCGCTTCACACATATCAATCTCCTCCGTTTCTTCCTGAATGTCTATAGGTGTATTGGTGACCGCTTTGATAACCAATGCAGCCTCTCTGTCGATAATCATTCGGGGATTATCTTTCAAAATTTTCGCCAGCCTATCTTTATCCTTAGAATACTTAATATACCCAATCACTTCTCTCAGACTGGTAGAAAATTTCCCCAGGTCTGCTTCCGTCAATTTTGCCGGGTCAATTAGGTGAATCTGATAGTCCTGCACAAAATGCAACAGCTTATGATCCTTAACACCCATCATCTCATGCAGTGATAATGGTGCGTCCCATTCCTCTGCGCCGAAGTGAATCACAAGTGTGATCACGGGTTTCAAAACATCATCTTTATAAAAACCCGACAGGTATTCACTTTTGGAGTGTCCTTTTGCGTTCTTATCATTTCTTCTGTGCCTTGCTGCTGTATCAGCAACCTGTTTGCCGTACTGCAAAGCATCATAAATCATGTTTCTTACAGGCATTGCGTAATGTATGTCCGTTTGGTTTTCGATTCCAAACAAAATATATGCAGCCTCATCCTCTTGCATGATGACAGCCGATTTCAGAATATCACGGTATCTCTGCACCGGAGCATCTGATTGCTCCTCTTTGTCATCCGGTGATCCAAACGGCAACGCAATCTCGGTTGTATCAACCTCTGTAAGCCGATCCGGGTCAACAACAGCTTCTCCTTCATAGATCAGGTAATTGAATGCATCTGCAAAAATGTTATTCTTTCTAATGTAGACCTTGGTGGCGGTATCAGTCTTTCCCATAAATACACACCTCCGCAAATATCTTTCTCTTCATCGTATCCTCCAGTTGCCATAGTGTTTGAAAAAAGGATAGATGTAGACGATTCCATCTACTGTCTCTCAACGCACTATGCTCTTACTTGGTTAATAGGGTATAAAAGCATAGAATTCATTGAAAGAACTTAGATATTTGGATCAGCTTTCACTGTCTGAATTGTTAGAATGTATGCTTTGAAATTATAATACAAGACTTACCTGCATCTGTCAACATGGCAAAATAACCAAATTCCCCTGTGTATTAGAATAGTTGTCAATGAAAGAAATAAGTTATGGTGCTAGAATTCAACTATTGCAGGAAGTCACAGGAAGTTCACAATCATATATTTTTCCAACATTAGAATTACTTATCAGCATCCCTTCATTTTCTTGTAAAATTTTCGCCGAATGATCAGCTATTGTTTCTCTTAAGTCTCCACTATTAGTATTGACACCCAAAGAGGATATTTCTTCTGCTGTGACAAATCGGTAGTTCTCTGAATGCTGATTTTGCAAATTTCTCAAATCCTGCTCTTGTTCCGGTGTAGGAAGTAATTCTACAATATCAGCAAGAAGAAGTTCATAACACTGAAAGTGTTTTCCCCAATGAAGCTCTGTTATGTGTCTGCCACAATAGCGATATGATATGTGATTCCAATTCACAATGTTTTTATCAATCAATTCTTCCCTGAACTCTCGGCTCAAATTATCAATACGCTCTCGATCTGCTTTACAGTCAAATCGCTTCACAAACTTTCGTAAATATCTATTTTCTATTCTAAGACGATAATCATTCCGTGAGGACTCATCAATTGATATTTTATTATCATCTTTTACTTTATAACGATTCTTCAGTTCTACCTTCTCATTTCCGAATAGCTTATATACTCCACCGACCGGTTGATCCTTCCCGGTTCCTCGCTCATTCTTTACCAATAAATATTTATCACCAATTTTTATGATGTTGGGGGCAAAACATAATGTCTCGATACCCACTATTATCTATAGCGCCTTGAAAAATTCATATTTTGTGATAATTAACAGTTCTTTCGATAAATAAGCCTAGTCCATCTTGCGTAGCCATGCTGGTATCCTCGCTTGCAAATAGCTATCATGTCAGATTAATTTAAAATACCGATCAATCCTCCCAATATCCTTGCTTCCTCCAGCCAGCTATTTTTCATTCCCTCAATAGCCTGACACATAATAGTCTTCGGAACCATATTCAAATACTTTTTAATCTTCTGAAACTTTACAGGCTTATTTTCTTCATCCCATACGTTTTTATCATACTTTGTGCGAAGCAATTGTACTATGCCCCTTTCAAAAACCGGCTGGGCCAGATTACTATATTCTTTCTTTGCTTTCCAGTACATACACGAAATTGCAATTTGTCCATATGCTTCATTATACCAAAACGATCTGTCCTCTTCGCACGCTCCGATAATTCTATGAATCCCCATTTCCAGAACTTCTGCAATCTCAGCCTGATATATCCCTTCATTCGAATTCATATATTCCACCAGCATGTCCCAAATCGAAATATCATATTTTGAATAATGCATTTCCTTCATGACGATATCAAGATATTTGAAAATTTTGTCATCAGTTATTTTATCTTTCATATAATACAGATATTCACTGATATAGAAGTATTTATCTAAGCATACCTCTTCCAGATGAGCTTCTGATTCCTCAAGATACCTTTTATATTCCTCAAGTTTAGATTTCTCGTCCAATTGTGACTCAAATACTGTTCTCGTAAGGCGTAATAACTTCCGGAATATCTCTGAATCTATCTTGCTTCTAAAGAAATATGTCTGATGTGCAACGATTCCACTCTCCGCGCGAACAGGCTCCCCATAACAGAAGCATAATGTTCCCGCAATCAATGCTCCATTTTCACCTAATCCGATTAGTCGATCTATATATTCCTTGTTTATACTGCCATTTTCCTGGACAAAAGTCTCCATTGTCTCATCTAACTGTTTTGAAATTCTTTCAGATTCTTTTGCAAATTCGAGCAATTGGTTCTGACAATCATGCTGCGTAACCGTCTCTACCATCTTACCCTTCTTCTTTTTGATATTAAGTTCTTGCAGATTACCGGAATATATTGCCAACAGTGCCAGACCGGCTTCTTCCATATACTCTTCTTTTCGTATAAAAGCATCCTTTATTGTTGCGTCTTCTATGCCTTCAAACGTATACCTAAGCAGCAATAACCAATGGTAATTATTAATCCATCTTTCTTTTTCCAGTCGTTCATCTTCACAAATTCGTTTGACCGCATCCACTATAGCCTTTGCAGCGTCTGCATTGCTTTTCCCATATGCAATCACTTCCAGCATAATAATATCCGCTTCATGAAAAAGTGTATTGCGACCAATAAACAGGTACCACAAGAATCTGTACCAATCCACTGCATAATGTTGATTTTCGTAGTGAAAGCAATGCAGGACCTCAGCATTCGGTTTATTCTTATATTTTTCTCTCATCTGCAGATAGTCTTTGTAATCCACCTCATGATTCAGCATATTAAGATATCCACGCAAATATTGTACTCCGTGCTCAGCGACGCCCTCAATTTCCTTAGCTATCTGTTCTTTTTTCGCCATTTGTACCGGTTCTTCTGTTTCCTGTACCATATTATTTTTTATTATCCGGTCTGCCAATGCTTTCATTCGTGGAAACATAACCGGCATTTTCTCAGACAGTTTTTTGATACTTTCTTCACGGTACTTCATTTCCACAACATAATTCTGCCATTCAAAATTATCCGTTTTTTCCCCGGCACACTCGCTTACTACCGCAAGCAGGCACTCCCCTTCCAAATCCTGACATGCTATTAACCCAATTTTGTTTGCTGCACGCCTGATTTCAGGATCTAGCGAATTCATGGCATCAATGAGTGCGTCCTTATATTCCTGCATCATAAGCAGACGTTGCAATAACAGCCTCGTCTCCTCACATCTTGCCAGCAAAAAAGATCCCATATATTTAAGATTTCCTATAAAATCCTGTGTGAAGTCATCTTTTGCCTTTAACAGGAATCTCAAAAAGATTCTCCAGCTTCCCTCACTGGCTCCGTACACATGATGCTCTCTGGCAAACAAAATTCTAATCCATTGTTTGTTCAATCCACCATCCGCCGCAATTAACTCCATTATCTTTTTTTCATAATGATTCTGTTTTCCTGCATTAATCATTCCCCCAACTAATGCAACCCTTACCTCCGGCAATTTGTCCTGCCCATAATTACACAATTGTAACGCCGATGCCGCAGCCGTACTATAGCCGGAATCTGCCACTAACCATCTAAGATAACGAATATATGTTTCCTCTCCCAGACGCTGCCGACACATCCCAATCAGTTCCTCATCTCCCTGCTCTATCATTTTAGCCGTAAGACCAATATCCGGCGCATCATCAAACACTTTCATCCACAGAACAGCAGCTCCGAATGTCTTTTCATTTTTCAAAATCTTTTGACACAGTTCCTTATGATCTTTGCTGAGAGCCTCATATTCCTTTTGAGCCCACTCCTGATACGCATCATAAAGTGTAATTTTAGCTATCAGCTGCAATCTTCTTTCTATTGGATACCTATCCGGCATAAGAAAGCATAAAATCTCCGGCAGACTGCTATATGCGATTGGGCAAATATACTCCAAAGGTTCTATACATTTTTTCAATTTTTCTTTCTGTGCACTTGTCAAAGCATCTTTGATTAATGGCGGCAGAACCACAAGCAATGCTCTAAAAAAGGCACTGCCAGCATTTATAACGGGATAAGTCAATGTCAAATAGGAATCAATGAACCAATCCACTCCATATTCCCCTGCCAAAGCAATCACCTGGGCCACAATACTCACTGACACATTTTTTTCCGGTTCGTAATACCACAGTGGGCGAATATCCCTTTCTTTAAAGTTGTCTATCATTTTTCTCGCCAACATGGTGTCTTTCGCTTCGTAGCAGATGTAACAAGCCTTTATTAATCCTGCTGCCTCTTTTTTCAGGTTATCTATGTATGTCTCAAGCCATGGTCTATACTCTCCGACCAAATCAGCCCTTCGAAGTTCGCCTGCAGCAAATGAAATTTCTCTCCATAACTCAAGAGAACAATTACTTGCCTCTAGCTCTCCCTTGAGTATTTTATCCGCCATATAGATTCCCATTGCAATTTGTGCCAATGGGCGATACGTAAACACTATCCCTCCATCTACCTCTGTTGCCATACCATTTCTTTGCAACTTTGCAATTGTCTGCTCAGCTACCAGCCCCAAGTCGGTTTGAACGTGCATCCCCTGTTCGAGCATTCGTTCAAGCTTTTTTCTTGTAATCTTTTCTCTTTCAGCGCAATATGCCAAATACCCGATATAATTTTTCTTTGCATCTACCGTAGGGAAATTTCTTTCAAATTCTTCCCCTGCGACCTCGCTGGTATTCTTCGCATCCCAATATGAGATTCTTTCCTCCAACAGAGTATTCAGTAAGTCTCCTATGGTATATTCATCAATTTCGATGTTTTTTCTCATAGTATAATACAATAGTCTTACTGCTAACGGCGTAGTTGCCACTAACTGCACCATTGGATTATTGTTAATCCTATTAAAATATTGTTTTGCACGGGCAGCCCATTCACTGTCTTCCTCTGTCTTAGCTTCATTTTCCAGGATTCTTAATATCTCCTGCTGGTGTAATCTGCCCAGACTGCATTGTGTCCAATTATCCCTATGATACTCTATGGTTTCTGTTGATCTGGTGGAAAGTATGATTGATATCCGGTTTTCCATCAAAGAGATCTGTTCCAGTACCCGCATCAAAGGCTCCTGCTGTCTCTTATCCACTTCATCCAGTCCATCCACAAATAGATAGCACTGATCCATGCAATCCAACATCTCACTTACGGAAGAGACCGTTACCAGCAATTGCTGTTGTATGAAATTACAAATTTGCTGCAACACAGAACCCGTCTTCCCGTCATTCCCTTCTGCTAATTCTTTTGCAGAAATCAATATAGGAAGGCTCGTCGTATTATTATCCAGCATTTCTAAAACTGCCTGCGATATAATAGTGCTTTTACCGGCACCAAGTTCACCACATATCACAACTCTTCTTTCTGCCAATACTACATCTAACAGGCGAACTTCTCTGTTCTTATCACGATTTTCCTCGTTTCTCTCCTGCTCATGCCTTTTGGGGTCACTGTCTATTACAACATCCCTTAAAATAGTCTCCGGTAGCTTCGCTCCTGTTTTTACCTGTCGCAACTTACCATTTAATATCTCCCGGGCATATAGTCTTTCCTTTTGGCGCAAAAGATCCATGTCACATGACACAGATCCGGATATATCTTTATCATCCTTCACGTTTTCCCATGTATAAGTTAAAAAGTCATCAGATACTTTCCACAGCTGTTCTACCCTTTGCTGATCGTAACTGATATGTTTTAATTCAATGGCATTCTCTACTATTTTAATGATATTTATATTATTGGGATATTCTCTGTTTATACTGGTGGCCCCTGCCCTGATGGTAAAACAATGGTTTTCCATTTTGTTTGGCTCGCCCCCAACCTGCTCATGACTATGACCATATAATGTCATATCACAGATTCTCCATAGATAATGTAATGCCGGGCAAATATCATGATGATATTGCACTTCATTTTCATGAAATCCAACCTCACCCCCATGATGCATGATAGCGACTTTCTTAAAATCTCCCAGTTCATCGCTTGCCCGTTGCAACTCCGCAACAATCTTTTTCCCTAGTCTTAGTTTCGTTTCATCGCTATACGCAAACCATTCGGTGTTACAGCCTAAATAGACCACATCATTAATTACTCTATATCCAACCAGGTAATTATCGCCATTTTGCCATGTATACGGTGGGATTTTGAGATCTTCGCAGAATTTTTCATATGCCTCAAAACGTCCGCTCAGATAGGCCGGTATCTCGCAATTTAAAACCTCGTCTACAAGCCCGTCATCGTTTGAATCTAATCTGGGATACTTTCTAATGTCACGACTACAATCATGGTTTCCCGGTGTTAAAATAAAATTATCCATGGAAATATTCAATATTTCCGCAAGTTTCCCAAACCATTCTCCGGCTATAGGATATGCCGCCACATCATACCGGTCCACTATGTCACCCGAAACACATATAATATTAGGTCTCCACTCTTCTTCCAAATTTTTTAATGCGTCTACAAGAGAATTCATAATTACATCTTTTTCTCTTTTCTTCTCTTCGTTTGAAGAAAAATGTAGGTCACTTATATGTAAAATTATCGTATCAGACATTTGACTCCTCCCGCTTGTACACCATTATCACTTATTATTTTCAAAATCAGGCTTTTCCTAAAGTTTATCACAGTACTTCTATATTTCAAGCTTTTTTATACTATTTCGTAAAAAAGCTTACATATTATTTATATTGACTTCTTAATTTCATAATCATATAATCTTTTATAACTTATTTCATTATTAAAGGAGTTCATCAATGAAATCTTGCCTTTATAAAGACATTCCCGAAGCAGATTTAATCAACCAATATAATTCTTCCACCTCACATAAGGAATCTACTGCCATTTTTTCATACCTTTGGGGGCAGCATCTGCCATTCATTACTGAACAGTGCCGCCATTTCTTCTCTAACAGTACTTATATCAATTATGAAGAACTCCTGCAGGAATGTGCTCTCACTTTCGTGGACGTTCTCCATTCATACGATCCGTCGCGCGGAAAATTAATAACAGCCATGGTTCTGCCGCTACGTCATACCTTTACGGAATACATTGCTTCTACTTACGGGTATTCGCAATATGACAACATGATCATTTCCCGAATAAAAAAAATGTTATCAGAAAATGATCTTTCCGAAAATGAGAATATTGATTTTTTGGCTGCTCTTTACAACCAAATATACAGTAACAGCCCTCTTTCCTCCAAATCTTTAAAAAAACATCTTGAGTATTACAGAACGCAGGATTTAGTCTATCTGGATCAATATCCATCGGAGTTCCAGACTTATATAGAGCAATCTTCTTTTGACTCTGTATGGCAGGACATTGATAAACGTGCCACATACACTATTGTTCAAAATTATATAAAAAAAACAGAAGAAGACGATCGGCTCCTTCTGCTCTTTCTGTTTGGTTTTATTCCTTCTGTGAAAATTGATGGGCATCACTATTCTATCCATCAAAAACGTCCAATCAAACCGCTACGCAAGGCTTGTTTTCGGCTTTTTCCTTCGTTGGCACAGTATTTGTATGACAACCATTGTATTCCGGATACTGACGCAAAATCACTTCTAAAGTTCTTATGTGACTTTGCTAAATTAAAACACTAATTTCCTCCATCGGCACACTCTTCGCCAGATTCCTGGGCTTATCGTAAGCACTCTATTGGTACTTACTCTTGCCTTACTTACTTTCTTTCATCATTTCAACAATATTGAACGGAGGTAATACAACCGGCTCTACCCCCGGTTGTGCTGTCAGTATCGACACCTCGCTCCTTATATAAGGCATAACGATAGCAACTGCATTTTGCTGAATAATTGTATCGCTTGCATTCCCTTCATAACTAAAAAAAACTGATGCCTGAATTTCAAAAGTGTATTCGTCCCGTTTTTCTCCACTTATTCGTACTGATACTTTTTTTTCATCTGATTTCGCTATATTCGTACCTATACTTATTGAAAAAGTAACTTCAAGCTCATTTTCACTATGCATCTCTAAACGTTTAAAAACAATTTCATCAAATACTAATGCATTTAATTTTAAAGCACACTCCATCATACAATTACGCTCTTCCCTGTTTCTTCATCAATATTTAAGCACAAATACCTGCGTTTTTCATAATTCACACAAACAAATAAAATTGGAATATCAAAAGATACTAATATTTTTTCCAAATATAATTGTCCTGTTTCTTTTAATCTTATCCATTCTTTTCCCATTTCTCTACCACCTCAAATTCACTTG
>OGYE01001229.1_pt1 | contig 16797 bp, 17 predicted proteins | sample 1576471 | NCBI WGS metagenome assembly OGYE01 (sample SAMEA3541532, study PRJEB24748) | human gut metagenome | biome: human gut; feature: human-associated habitat; material: faeces | place: China | collected 2012
GATACTGCATTTACAGTAATTCCGGATGGAGCAACTTCTTTTGCATGCTTTCCGGTCCCGGAGCGGCAGCATCCGCGGCAGCTTCCATCGGCGCGGTGCGCTTAAACCACGCCGACCGGCGAAGATCGGCGCACCGGCTGAGCGTTACGCGCAGCAGCCATGCTTTCAGGTGCTCGGTGTCGCGGAAATCGGTGTCGTCCCGCAGCAGCCGGAGAAAGACTTCCTGATAGACGTCCTCTGCGTCTGCGCGGCTGTTCAGTCTGCACAAAGCTAAGCGGTAGACCGCGTCGCCGCAGGTGTCCATCGCCTGCTGCAGAAATGCGTCCGACCTGAGTTTTGTCTGCATTGCTCTCTCCTCCTTTCACCAGCAACACGTTTTGCAGCGGCAAATCGTTCCCGCTGCCGCCGACCCAGACGGTCACGGCTGCATTGCCGTACCCTGCCGCACCGGCGGCAACCGCCGCCAGCAGCGGCGCACCCAGCCAGCGGCGGAAAGCGTGCCCTGTACCGCTGGAAAGCAGCAGCCGCCCGGTGTTGGCTGCGCAGGTGTAAAAGCTGGAAAGTAAGATCACCGTCAGAAAGCCCCGCATCCCGTACCGGGGCAGCAGCACCGCCACCCCGCCAATGCGCAGCACCGCGTCCCACACGCTGTACCGGAAAGCGGCCTTCTGCTCCCCGATGCCCTTCATGGCGCCGTCCACCATGCTTTCCAGATACATCAGCGGCATGGCCGGGGCAAGGGTCTCCAGATAGAACCCGGCCTCCGGGCTATGGTAGAGCAGCTGCGCCAGCGGCCTGCCCCACACCCAGAACAGCGTGCCCGCCAGCATAGAGAAGTATCCCGTAAGCCGCAGCATCCGGTCCAGCAGGGCGTTCAGCCGGGCGGTCTGCCCCTCGATATGCGCCTGCGTGATCTCCGGCATCAGCAAAACAGCCAGACTGCCCAGCAGCCCAAAGGGGAAATTGAGCAGCGGCAGCGCCGCGCCGAAGCCTCCGGCAATGCGGCAGAAGCTGAACCACACCGCCCGCCAGAAGCCGCCGTCGGGCAGCAGGGCGGCCAGACGTACCAGCACCGCCGCCGGCGACGGCAGCAGCAGCGCCGAGCCCACAGCCATGGAAGCCGCCTGCCACACCAGCACCGCCAGCGCCGCCGCAGCCAGCCGCTGCCACGTTACCTTTTTCATGCGTCCATCCAATAGAAGCCGTCGTCGGGCATCGCGCCGCCCACGGCCTCCGGCTTCAGGTCATACAGCGTCTGTAAATAGCCGCCCACGGCGCTCTTCATGTCCGTGCCGGTGATGCACACCAGATTGCACTCCGGCAGCGCCTTCTCCGCCACCGCCGCCTTGACGATGCCGTATTTCTCCACCAGCACCGCCGCCTCTGCCGGGTTCGCGTTGGCGTAGTCCGTGCTGGCGGCGTACTCGCTCAGGAACGTGCGCACCGCCGCCGGATGCTCGTCGGCAAAGGCCTTCCGCGCCACCAGCACCGAGGTGATGAGCCGGCTGCCGTTGTCCAGCTTGTCCCACTCCGCGCTCAGGTCGAGAGCCACGCGCAGCCCCTCCACCTGACCCTGCGCCACGGTGACGAAGGGCTGGGGCAGCATGGCCACCGCGTTCTCCTGCTCCGCCATCAGCGCCACGATCTCCGTGGGCTCGCTCTTCCACTCCACCTGCACGTCCGTGCCCAGCGTCAGCCCGTGCTGGCTCAGCAGGTACGTCAGTGCGTACTCCGGCGTGGCGCCCTTGCCGGTGGCATAGATGGTCTTGCCGCTGAGGGAGGCCACGGCCGTCACCGTCTCGCCGCCCTTTTCCACCATGTACAGCACGCCCAGCGTGCCGGCGGCCAGCAGCTCCACGCCGCCCTCCGTCTGGTTATACAGAATGGCCGCTACGTTGGCGGGCACCGCAACGATGTCCAGCTCGCCCTGCACCAGCTGCGGCGTCAGCTCATTGGCGCTGGCCGCCATGGTGAATGCGTACCCGTTCTCCGTGGCGCCGCTCTCCGCGTCGTCCAGCAGCTTCACCATGCCCATGGAGGTAGGCCCCTTCAGCCCGCCCAACCGCACAGTGACCGGCTGGGCGGCAGATTTGTCGCCATCCTCAATGGGCATAGGCGTTTTCGGCGTTACGCAGGCGCACAGTGTCAATGCCAGCGTCAGCGCCAGCAGCAGGGATATCATTTTTTTCATGTTGTTTTCTCCTTTCCGTAATACGGTCTTTTATACAAAGCTGTCGTGCAGCATGCCTATCTGTCTTCTATCGGTGTAATGACGTTGGAGTACAGCGTTTTGGCGCTTACGCCCTCCAGCCGACCCATCCTCCCGCTGAGGGCGGAGATCACGTCCTGCGGTGCGTCCAGCACCACCGAGATGATGTTCACGCCCCGCGCCCGGTAGGGCACGCCCATCCGCCCGATCACATATTCGCTGTACCGGTGCAGCAGCTCGTTGACCTCCGCCGCCCGCTCCGGCTCCTCCACGATGATCCCCATGAGAGCCACCCGTGTTTCCACAAATACCACCTCTTTTATCCAAAATAAAAAAGCCGCGCCGCTCCCGCGACACGACCACAGCGCCCGCTTCGCGGGCGCGGAATATATGGCGCATCTTCCGTCTCAAGCGCACTTTCGACGTCAGCAGCTTGTCCGTATTCTACGGCAGGAATCGCCGTCTGTCAAGCCCCCTTCAAGGAGAGAAAGGGTGGAGCCGTATGGGAGATACAGCCCCACCCGTAGAAGCGATCAGTTCTTTTCGCCGACGCGCCGGGCAGGCTCCTCCCTGCGGCGCACGCTGGGGAGCATGGTCACAAGCTGCGCGGCCAGTCCGAACACAACGGCGGGCAGCACCCAGCTCAGCCCCAGGTCATACAGCGGCAGCGCCTCCACCAGAGGGGTAGACACCCCATAGGTGTGCAGCGTGCACAGAGCGCTGGTCAGCAGCGCGCCGACCACCGCGCCGCGGCTGACAAAATCGTGTACCTTGGGCATAATAAGGGAGATGCAGATAAGCACCAGCGCAGGGGGATATACGACATCCAGCACCGGCGCGGCCACGGCCACGATGCGATCCAGTCCCAGGTTGGACACCACGGCGCTGAACACGCAGATCGCCGCCACGAAGACCTTGTAGCTCACCTTGCCCCGGCACAGCTCGGAGAAATACGCCGCTGCGGAGCTGGTCAGCGCGATGGCCGTGGTAACGCAGGCCAGACCCACCACCACGCCGAAGATGACCACGCCGGTCTTGCCCATCAGCGCCTCGACGATGGCCATGATCAGCGCGGCGCGGCCGATGGAGCCGGTGTACTGCGTGGACACGGTGGCGCCCAGATAGGCCAGTCCCATATACACCGCCAGCAGCAGCACGCCCGCCAGCAGCGCGGCGCCGCCCACCACGCGGAGCTGGCTCTTGCCCTGCTTATAGCCCTTGGCGGTGACGCTCTGCAAAATAATGATGCCGAAGGGCAGCGCCGCCAGCGCGTCCATGGTCTGGTAGCCCGCCTTGATGCCGGTAACGGTCACGTTGCTGATCTGCGGCAGGGCGGCGATCTCGCCCAGCGGGGTCACGATGCCCTTGATGATGATGGCGAACAGTCCCACCAGCAGCAGCGGCGTGAGCACCTTGCCCACGATATCCACCACGGCGGACTCCTTCAGGCACAGCACAAGGATCAGCGCAAAAAATGCCACGGAGAACACCACCGGCGACACGCCGCTCAGGTTGGGGGCGATGGCCATTTCGTAGGTGCTGGCGCTGGTGCGGGGGATGGCCACCATGGGGCCGATGCACAGCACGATGGCGCACATGAGCATCTCGGCGGGGATTCTGCCCGCGCGCCGCAGCACCTGCTCGCTGCTGCCCACGCGCAGCAGGGCGAACATGCCCATCATGGCAAGGCCGATGTCCGCGATGAAGTACGCGGAAAAGCCCTCCAGCCAGCGGCTTCCGGCCTCCATGCCCAAAAAGGGAGGGAATATGACGTTTCCCGCGCCGAAAAACATGGAAAACAGCGCAAAGCCCACTACGACGATCTCGCCGAGGGCGTTTTTCTTCTGTCCGGTCATTATGGTTTCTCCATTTCTCTCTTGTTCCGGCCCCGTCCTGTGCGGGGCGCGCAGCGCGCCGTGCGCGATGCATTTCCTGCATATAGGGTATCATTTTTTTCATCATTACGGAAATGACACTTATCAAACGCGGCATGAATTTAATTGATGGCGCACAAAATATGATCGGACGCGCTTTATTCCTTGTTGGAAAGTTTACAATGAGACCATTGAACGGCAAGTCCCTTTGTGATATAGTTAGAAAACAAGGCTCACATTTTGTTGTTTTTGTACAGAAAGCGAGGCACTATGGACGATAAAAAGCTGCGGGCACTGCTGACAGCGGTGCAATGCGGCAGCTTCGGAAAAGCGACGGCGCAGCTGGGCTATACCCAGTCCGCCATGACACATCTGGTCAACAAGCTGGAGTCCGAGCTGGGCTGCACCCTGCTGTCCCGCAGCAGCCACGGCGTCCGGCTCTCGGAGGAGGGCGAGCACCTGCTGCCCTATATTCAGGACTATCTCCGCGCCAGCGACGCCCTGCGGCAGGAGGCGGCGCTGCAGGGGGGATCCCACAACCACGTCCTGCGCATCGGCTGCTTTGCCAGCATCGCCCGGGCGCGGCTTCCGGCGCTGCTGGCCAAATTCCGCAAGCTGCACCCGGAGATCAAGATCGACGTGCTGGTGGGCGGCTACGAGCTGGCCACCGCACTGGAGGAGGAGCGGGTACAGCTGGCGCTGGTGGAGGAATCCTGCGGCAGGGGCTTCTACTGGACGCCGCTGACAGATGCGCCGCTGGTGGCGGTGGTCCCGCCGGACTTCCCCTGGCAGGAGGATACCATCCCGCTGGAGCGGCTGCTGCAGGAGACGTTCCTCTCCTGCCCGGAGCAGTATGTGGCGCGGCTGCTGCCGCCGGGATCGCCCCTGCTGGAGGTCACCGCCTCGGACGATGCCGCCATACTGTCCATGGTGGCTGCGGGGCTGGGCGTGTCCGTGCTGTCGTCCTTCTCGCTGGCGGGCTATGAGGGGCAGGTGCAGGTGCTGCCGCTGTCGGAGCCGCTGTTCCGGCGGCTGGGCGCGGCGGTCAAGACCCCGCCCCCGGCCAACAGCGCCGCCCGGCACTTCCTCGCCTTTCTGAAGCGGCAATACCCCGACAAGCCCACCGACAATCCCTGACAGGAGGTTTTCTCATGTGTACTGCGGCCACCTATCTGACCAACCATTTCTTCTTCGGGCGCAATCTCGACTATGAGCGCGGCTTCGGCGAGCGCGTCACCGTCACGCCCCGGAGCTTCCCTCTGCCCATGCGCCATCTGCCTGAGCTGACCCACCACTACGCCATGATCGGCATGGCGTCGGTGCAGGCGGGCTTTCCCCTGTACTACGACGCGGTGAACGAGAAGGGACTGTGCATTGCCGGGCTGAACTTCGTGTCCAGCGCCGCCTACCGCCCCTGCCCGGCGGAGGGGCGCGGCGTGGCGCAGTTCGAGCTGATCCCGTGGCTGCTGGGCAGCTGCGCCTCGGTAGACGAGGCCTGCGCCCTGCTGGACGGCGTCTGTATCACCGACGACGCCTTTCTGCCTGGGCTGCCCCCGGCCAAGCTCCACTGGCTGCTGGCTGACCGGCAGCGCTGCGTGGTGATCGAGCAGACCGCCGACGGTCTGCACATCTACGACGATCCCGCCGGCGTGCTGACCAACGAGCCGCCCTTCCCCCTGCAGATGTTCCAGCTGAACAACTACGCCCAGCTGTCCGCCCGCCCGCCGGAGAACCGTTTCTCCCCCTCCCTGCCGCTGCGAGCCTACAGCCGGGGAATGGGTGCCATGGGGCTGCCCGGCGATCTGTCGTCCCAGTCCCGGTTCGTCCGCACCGCCTTTACCCGGCTGAACAGCGCGTCCGGCACCGGCGTGGCCGAGGGCGCCAGCCAGCTGTTTCACATTCTGGGCGCGGCGGCGCAGCAGCGGGGCTGCTGCGTGCTGGAGGACGGCGCCTGCGAGCTGACGCTCTACACCTCCTGCTGCGACGCCGACACGGGCGTGTATTACTACACCACCTACGATAGCGGCCACGTCTCCGCCGTGGACATGCACCGGGAGGAGCTGGGCGGCGCGGCGCTGATCTCCTACCCGCTGGACGATGTATGGCAGGTGCGGCTCCAGAACTGAGCCGTATCACCCGAACAGATCCCCGCACAGCTCCCACACAGGGCTGCCCTCGTAGTGCTGGCGGATGGTTTTGCCGGAGTAGGCGGAGCGGTTCTCCCGGTCGGCTCCGGCATCAATAAGAAGCCGGAAAATGCGGCGGATGTCGTGGCGCATCTCCTCCGTGACGGGGCGACCGGGGTAGAATTCGCCGTTCTCCTCGCTGCGGATGGGGCTGTTGACCAGTCCGGTCACGTCGCCCTGCGCGTTCTTCAGGTAGAAGTACTCCGCGCCATCGTAGGTGACGGACATGGGGCCGATCTCGTCGTAGGTGAAGTGCAGGGAGGTTCTGCTGTTAGGCTCAACAATTCTGACCTGCGTCAGCGTGTCACCGAGGTAGGAGTAGCTTGTCCGCGTAGTCTCGCCCGCGTAGACGATTTCGCCGCCAGAGTAGCTGATGTGGTAGATGCCCGGTTAGGGGCTGGTGCGGACACGCTGCACCAGCCCTCTTTTAAGCATTGAGCCGTATACTTGGATAGCGCGAATCTTTTCTGCTATTAGCTGCATTTTGAAGCAACTTCTTGCTGCCCCAATTGTGAACGCCTACGGCTATCGAATGATAGAAATAGGGTATCCGTGCTCCTTTTGCCGATTTGCATCATATTGAAGGCAACAGGACTACTTGTAGTACTACATTTTGCCTGCTATTTTTCGTCCAGCTTATATAGCAGCACAGTAGAATAACTCTTTCGCAGCTGCTGGCTAATTCCAATCGGGGTGTTTTCGATAAGCAAGTTATAGACCTCTGTCGAATACTGAACCCGCATATACGTTTTAGATGGCTTTGCTTTTAGTATGTTGTGGTAGTAAGCGAGGGGAACGGGGTCAATGCTGAAATAAATCCAAAACTGCTTTTTCCCGTTTAACAGGCCAAAATCAATGCCAATGTAATGTATATCACGATAGTGGAATATTCTTCGAGTAAAGAGCGCGCGAAACACTATGTTATCTGCACATATTTCAGCAATAGCCGCCCATTGATACCGTATGGCAAACAGCGTAACCAACAAAACAATATAAAGGCTCAATAGGAGCAGTGTTAGCTGCAGGGCACCAGGGTCTTGCAAAAAGCATTCCAGTGATTCATGGATAGCTATAAGCATGAACATATAGGAAGCCGGAAAACTGATGATCAGCAGAATCGATAGGGTAAGCATATACGGTGTAGCCGCAAATTGTGTTTTTTTCATTATTATCTTGACTTGAGCTCGAATAACTTCGTGAAAACATTTGTGAAAAGCCAATTGTTTATTGATGCAATAATGCTTTCTGCAGTGTTTGATGCTGCGCTCTTAAATGCTTTTTTGGCAACAATATTTCCAGCTTTATTAGTGGTGGCTTTAAGAGCATTAGCGGTAACGGCTGTCGTGGCTGTAATTGGTACGGGTAGCTGTCGTTTCGCCAGGGGCTTGCGTCCAATTCAGAATGCCAGTCTGCGTGTCGTAGCCATAAGCGGTGACCTGCCCCAGCGCATCCGTAACGGTAGCCAGCTGATCGCCGTTAGAAGTGTACGTCGCAGAGGAAGTGATCTTTTTCGCGCTGCTGCCTCCGACAGTGACCTTCGTATTGTTGCCGTAGCTGTCATAGGTGAAGTTGGACACCACACCCTCGGGGCTGGTGGCGGACAGCACGTTGTGATAGTTGTCGTAGGTGTAGGTCTGGCTGGCGCCGGACGGCAGCGTCATTTTCGTGAGATTGTTGCTGCTGTATTCGTAGGTGGTGGTCTTTTTCTGCAAGTCGGTGACACTGGTTACATTGCCGCTGCTGTCATAGACGTAGCTGTGGCCGAACTCCTCCTTGAACAGCTGAATCCCATCAAAGTATACCTCATTTACGTTGTAGCTGTAAAGTAGGGAAATAGTGATGGAGTTATAAGCTTTTTTCGCAACGATACGATCTGCCACATATTGCCAATTTACAAATCCAGTGGCGTTGGGGTTAAATGCGATAAGAGTAGCATTGCACATGACCACCAGCAGCAAAAGAGCGCACAACTGCCGTTGCGTGACGATTTTTCTCCATTCATACCTCATATCGCCTGCTCCCCTTCAAAAAAGTGCAGGTACCAAATCGATCATCCGCAGGCCGCTCTGCATTTCCAACGCCAATTTCAGCGTTGCAGGCAACTCCTTCCCGCGCTTCCGTGCTCTACGGAGAATGCCCAGGCAGGCTTTCCGGCTCAAATAGTATTTGCGCTGAGGATGGGGTTCCAAGATCTGCCACAAGGAAGATCCTCTTACGACTCTGGGGCACACCCCAGTATTGAGCTAATGTATAGTAGAAAATAATGTAAAGTCACCTCCTAAAATGCAGTAAAGCCAGCAAGAATGATCCTGCTGGCTTTACATTATCTATATGCTCTTCAAGTAAGAATGAGGTCCACCATCATAGTGATGGCAGACCTCGTCCTTAAGTATTAGGCTGAACAAGAACCATATCATCAGGGTCAACATCAGGTCGGCAATAAAGTTGAGGAATATCTTCGCCAGGAATCCCCTCGAGTATCAATTCTGCCTTTGCCTGGTCAAATGCTTTCTTAAGAGAATGCCCAAAACCAATAGAAGAATAGAGTTGTGCGGCGAATGTACAGGCCGTTTCATCGGGAATAGAATCAGATGTCCCGATTGCAGCTTCAATATGCTCAACTACACTCGCCGCCTGAGTATCTGAAAAACAAGCATTAAAGACGATTAAACGGATGGTATCAGAAGCTGTTGCCATAGCTGTAGAAATTGCATCTGCAGACACAAGCTTAGCGGTTCCATCAGGATTTTCTAATACAAGTTCACCCGTATCTGCTCCATGCCCACTAAAATGAACAGCGGTCGGGTTTGTCTCGTTGATAGCTTGCAATATATCCGAAGCTCTCGTGGCCCACCGACTTTCAAATTGTACTGAATCTCGATATTCCGAAAGTCGGATCTTCTCTTGTATAGACCGAGCTTCTTCATCAAGTCGCAACTGGTGTGTGCCAACGGGGTTTGCCGCTAAGAAAAGCACAGTTATTTTTTCAGGAATTGCCTTTATACTATCAATTTCCCTCTGCATTTGAGCCTGATGTTGCTCTTGACGCCGTATAGCCTGCTCCATCGCGGCTGATTGCCGAGCAGACTGCTGAAGACGTTTCTTTTCATCATCAGCTGCTTTTTTATTGAGCTTAGCTTCTTCATTTCGATAGTTTTTGTCGGCAGTAGCATATTCCTTCTCTTTTTGTGCTATTTTTGCTTGAATATCGCCGCATTTCTTTTGTATGTCGGCAATAGACTTTTCCGCACGGTCAATCTCTGAAAGCCTGGATTTTATTGTGGAATCGCTTTTTGTTCGATTGATTGCGCTTTTAGCAGATATAATTTTTTTCTGTAAAGGAGCAATTTTAGCCTGCTCACGAGCTAAATCTTGATTTAGTTTTGCCAACTCCTCCCTTTTTTTGAGCAAAGTGGTTCTATAATAATCAATTTGGGCCATAATAACACCTCGTTTCATTTGCTTTATTGTGGAAATATTATACGTCACGCTAAGCCTGTTTTCAACAAGAATAGACAAAACACATTATATTGTTCTGCTAAATATAACCCCCTATAATTTAAGTGGTGGCAATTGCCATACAAATGAATCGGAGGTATTAGCTTATGACAATGGAGTACACAGGCCCGCCAAAGAAATGGCTCGTCAAGACAGTTGATGAGTTAAAATTGCATCTGGCGGAACTTGGCTACAGTGAAAGCACGATTTTAAGGTTAGACGCGACATGGAAGGAGTTGATTGTATACTGCGAAGCGCATCAGGCAACTGAGTTCACCGTGGATTTAGAGCGGAGATTTGTCTGGGAACGATATGGTGCCGATCTTGGCGATAGGGATATATCTCAGAATGTCAGCCGGGCTATTCATATGTTGGACGATTATTTACAGTATGGGATGGTCTTTAAGCAATCAAGTATCACCTTGAAGGGCTTTTCTCCAGCCTATAAGGAGCTATTTGAAGGCTTTTTGGACAGCTTGCGCCAAAACCAAGTGGCTGAAGGTTCTATCAGGACTTGGCGGAGCAGGCTATTTCGCTTTGAGTATTTTCTACTGGAGTCCGGCATTGAGCATTTCCACCAGCTTGAGCTGCACCATGTAAATACTTATATTGAATCTTTGACTGGATTTTCTCCCGGTACGGTTGCGGCAACAATTCGCATCTTAGGCAAGCTGTTTGATTACGCATTGACCAAAGGCTACCATCATATCAGCCACGCCAATGCCTTGCCCTGTGTCAGACGGACACATAAGTATCGCCTGCCTACGGTTTTCTCACCTGATGAGGTAGAGTGCATTCTGGCTCAGGTAGACCGATCTAACCCATTGGGAAAGCGGAACTATGCAATTCTATTGTTGGTCACTCGGCTGGGGCTGCGCATCAGTGACGTGCGGCTACTTCGATTCGAGAATATTGACTGGAAAAATAAGCGGATTTTAATTTATCAGCAAAAAACAGGGATACCCTTAGAACTTCCGTTACTCGAAGATGTTGGCTGGGCAATCATTGATTACCTCCAGCATGGCCGCCCAGAGACAGACTGCCCATGTATATTTGTCCGGCACCTCGCACCGTTTGATGTCATGAACGGTTCTATGCAAAGGTTGGTTTCCAAACTCGTTTCTAAAGCAGGTATTCATGTCTCTACGGATAAACCGATTGGGATGCACAGCTTCCGACACAGTGTCGCTACCTCCATGCTGAAAAATGGAGCAGAATTAACGGACATTGCGCAAACGCTGGGTCATGCCACACCGGAAAGCACACAGGTATACGTTAGCCTCAATACAGAAATGCTGAGACGATGTGCATTGGAGGTGCTTCTATGAGTAAGAAGCCCTTCTTTACAGGACCATTTGCTCCAATATGCGAATCCTATGTGGCACAAAAAAGGGCATCTGGTCTGGACTACAACCAGCAGGCCAAACTGCTGCGGCTATTCGATAATTTTTGTAAAGATTATGAGATTCAGAGTTACACAATTACGAAAGAGATTGCCTTGACATGGTGCAAGAAGCGCCCAAATGAGGCAGACGCCACCCGATATAGCCGAGTGAGTGAGATGCAGAGGTTTGCCCAATATCTGTGCAAACAAGGTTATCCATCCTACCTACTTCCGGCCCTTCCCAAATGCGGAGAACAACACGTACCCTATATTTTTTCAACGGATGAGTTACATCTCATTTTTGAACGACTTGACTCACTTTCTCCGAGTAACCTATCCCCTAACCGACATCTTACTATGCCACTCTTATTTCGCGTACTCTATGGCTGTGGCCTTCGAATTTCTGAAGCGCTGGCATTACTAAAAAACGATGTGGATTTGAAAGACGGAATTTTGCACATACGGCACGGAAAGAATGACCGCGAGAGGATTGTCCCAATGTCTGCCACATTGACGGAAGAATGTAGAAAATATTCGCAGGCCGTTCATAAAAACACTGTCGAATCAACGCCGTTCTTTTATGCAAAGGGCGGGACCCCTTATACAAAATCCACCATTGGAAAGTTCTTTCGCGGCATTTTATGGGATGTGGGGATTCCATATAAGGGGAAGCAATTTGGGCCGCGCGTGCATGATCTCCGTCATACATTTTGTTGCCATAATATCCAAAAATGGGCTGAAGCTGGACTCCCAATATACAGCAATCTACTGATTCTTTCCCGTTATATTGGGCATACATCGATTAGTTCCACCCAGTACTATCTCCGCCTGACCGCACAATCCTTCCCCCATATCATGGATATTTGTGAACAGAATTTGGGCGGCATGTATGCTCCGTTTGACTTTGCCACGGAAAGCGAGGGATTGCAGGATGGCTAATCGTGGACCGACTTTTTTTGCCAAAACGTTATCAAGATATTTCTTTGAGTATTTACCATCTGAAAGGGGACTAAGCCAAGAAACAATTCAATCCTATCGAGACGCAATGTCCTTGCTGCTGGATTTCTGTGAACGGGAACGCAAAATTCGAAGAGATAAGCTGGAAGTTAGCGATTTCAATAGGGAGCTAATTGATGCTTTTTCCCGGTGGCTGGAACAGGAGAAAGGTAACTCTATTACGACAAGGAACCAACGGCGAGCAGCAATCAATGCGTTTTTTAAGTTCCTGCAGTATGAAGATCCAGGCTTTGTACTGCTATGCCAACAGATCCGGGAAATTCCTCCGAAGAAATGTGAGCAAAGGGTTGTCCCGCATCTTTCGGAAGAAGCCATCCAAACTATTTTGGGACAGCCGAACCTTACAACGCGTGAGGGACGGCGTGACTTTGCCTTCTTGACCTTAATCTATGAATCTGCTGCTCGTGCATCTGAAATCGCTAACCTTCGCTTTGGTGATATCCGTTTTGATAAAAAATGGGCCGTTGTACATCTAAAAGGTAAGGGAAGAAAGTTCCGAGATATACCAGTTCTTCCTGTACCTGCAAAGATATTGAAGGATTATCTGACTGAGGAATCCCGATATCGCCAATGTGATATAGATGCCCCGCTTTTTTGCAACAGAAGCAAGGCTTCTCTGACACGGGGCGGTGTCTACTACATCATACAGAAATATGTTTCCCTTGCACAGAAGGAGAAGCCTGATTTGTTCCCAGTGCGGGTCCATCCTCATGTTTTCAGACACAGCCGAGCGATGCATTGGTTAGAGGCTGGTGTAGATTTACAATATATAAAAGACCTGTTAGGGCATTCTGACATTAAAACTACCGAGGTGTATGCCCGGCTGAACATTAAAATGAAGCAAAAGCTGTTGGAGCAAGTGCATCCGCAGCAGCTTAGTGACCAGCAGCTCTCTTGGACGGATGACGAAAATTTGATGCAATGGTTGACTCAGCTCTATATTCCAACTAAATAATTTCACAGAATAATGTAAAGCCAGCAGGAGCATTCTTGCTGGCTTTACTACACTTCAGGGAGGTGACTCAACATTTTTCTTAGCTTTACATTAGCTCAATTATGTTCGGCTGAACATAATTGAGCGTCGAGGACTCGCCAACATAGGGAGACAAAATCTCCCAATATGGCTGCCCCAGAATATCGCCATCCCCAAGGGTGATTTTCAGGAACATGAATTCCTGATACACCAATTCCGAGTGTTTCCTCCAGAACGACCCGGAAGTCATCTCCCTTTTGCTGCCCGCTGGAGAATGCACCGGGGACATTTTCCCAGCACATGAATCGGGGGCGAACATGGATACCTGTTCGTCCTCGTAAAACATCTGCATCTCGCATCTCCTTTATGATCCTGATTTGTTCCATAAATAGACCGGAACGCTCACCGGCAAGTCCCGCCCTCGCTCCAGCCACGGACAAGTCCTGACAGGGGCTGCCGCCGCAGATAATGTCCACGGGCGGCAGCTCGTCCCCGCGCAGCTTCGTGATATCCCCGTATGGTGTTACAAAGCTGGACGGTATCGTGGAGAAAATCATCCGCCATCAGTTCGCGCAGATCAAAATGGCCTCACAGGATGATGTGATCGCCCAGCAGCACGAAAAGGCCGTGGAACTGGCGCGGGCAAGGTGTAATATGGCTGAAATGCAGTTGAGCGAAAAACGCCGCGAGTTGGAGGATTACCGAAACGAAACCATAAAGGTCATTCGCGGGGAGAGCCGGTTAAATGTTGACCTGCTGAACGAGTTGATCGACAAAGCGCAGACCGACGTAGAAGCTCTGTCACAGACAGCGGAAGCGGCACGGCAGGAGCTTGAGAGCCGTACCGCAGACATGGAGACAGAACAGCAGGAGTACGACAAGCTGAAAACATGGGCAGACCTCTATAATAATTGCAACTTCGCGGCTAAGAAAATGATCGTGTCGCAGTTTATCAAGTCCGTCCGCGTTTACCGCGACTATACGCTGGAGGTTGAGTTCAACGTTTCCTTTGAGCAATCCCAGCAGTTACAGGCCGCGTGCAGCGGCGGCGCAAATGAGAGAACGAACGTCTGCATCGAGACATAAGAAAAGCAGACCTGCCTAAACAAGTCTGCTTTCGTGGTGGAGCAGGGGTGCTCAAGGATGAACACCCCTCCAAAGCTCCGGTTTCGCCTTCAAATGCCGTTTCTATATCATCCAGCGGGATATTGTCAATGCTCAACGGCTTCTTGCTGGCGTTGATGATGAGGGTAAAGTGGTCGTCATACAGATAGATGGAATGAACAAAGATATTGATGATGGCTCGGCGCTTGTTCACATCATCGGCGGGCATCTCGCAGACATAGTCCAGAAAGGCCAAAATCTGTGTCTCCGTCAGCGTAATCTTCTTGTTTTCCTCGATGGCGAGCTGCGCCTCCAGCTCCGCCTTTTCCGCCATGCGCTTGTTGAGTCGATCCGTCAGCATCTCCACGGCCTGCCCCTGCTCAATGGCTTTCCAGAGATTCTCAATGGCCGTGTCCGCCTCTCGGATCGCCTTTTTCAGCGCCTTGGCTGTCAGGTTGTCCGGGCTTTTGGCGCACTCCTCAGCCACCTTCTTGGCAATGAAGCGTATCTTTTCCTCGGTCAGCATTTTCAGACACTCGTTGACCACACGGTCCTCAATGTAGGACTTGCTGACGATCTTCTTGCCGCACTTTTTCCTGCGGGCGTTTTTGCACATATAGTAGTGATATTGCCTGCCGGTCTTGCTGGTGCCGCCGTAGCCCACCATCATTTCCTTGCAGTGTCCGCAGAACAGCTTTGTGGTCAGCAGGTATTCGCCCTCGCCGTGAGTTCGGGCCGGCGCATTTTTGTTCTTGTTCATCATCGATTGCACCCGGTAAAACAAGTCATCGTCCAAAATGCGAGGCATTCCGCCGGGTGTTTCCTTTCCTTTGTAAAGATAGACGCCGATATAACGCTTGTTGCTGAGCAGGTGACTGAGACTGTTGGGACTGAATTCCTTGCCGAGGGAGGTCTTGACCCTGCGCCGTTTCAGATCCCGGATGATCTCCGCTTTCGTCTCGCCGCTGGCGTAGCGCTCATAAATCTCACGGACAATGGCGGCTTCCTCCTCATCCACATAGAACCGCCGCTCGGCATCGACCTTGAATCCCAGGCCGGGGTTGCTGCCATTAGACAGGCACTTTTCGGCATTGATGGCCATGCCTCGATGGATCTTCTGAGAAAGCTCCACGGAATAATATTCCGCCATACTTTCCAGAACGCCCTCCACCAAGATACCGGAAGCGTCGTCCGCAATATTCTCCTTGGCAGACAGCACCCGGACACCATTCTTTTTCAGTTTCGCCTTGTTGATAGCACTGTCATAGCGGTTGCGGGCAAAACGGTCCAGCTGATATACCAAAACGCCCTCAAAGGTGTGCTTGTCGCTGTCGGAGATCATCCGCTGAAATTCGGCACGGTTGTCCGTGGTGCCGCTGATGGCCCGGTCAATATATTCTCCGACAACGGTATAATGATTCGCCTCCGCATATTCATAGCACACCTTGAGCTGTCCCTCAATGGACTGCTCCGTCTGGCTGTGGCTGGAAAAGCGGGCGTAAATGACTACATTCATACAAAATCCTCCTCTCCGATTTTCATTATAGTCATCCGCTCTCCGGTGTCGAATGTGCCGCATATTCCGGGTGCTTCAGTAGCCACTTTGCAAAATAGGCCCTGCCCTCATCGTTGGCGTAAAACTTACGCAGCTCCGGGAGCATGGCCTTGGCAAAGGAGGTAAGCAGTTCCTCCGGCAGTGCGACCTGCGTGTAGTCGATTTTGCGATATTCTCCCATAGGCCGCACCTCCTTATCGCTCTCGGTCGGTTCGTCGGCGGTAGTCCCGCTCACAGAGCTTCACCACAGCATCCTCAATCTGGGCGGTGGTATAGCTCTGGGGGAAATACTTGCGGATGCGATCCATCGGAATTTTGAGACGGACCTTCTGGTTGGCTTTTTCCTCTGACATAATGGTTTGGATGACTGCCTTGGTCAATGCGCCCTCCCGGTCGGCCTTGTGCATCCGCCATGCCTGTGAATAGGACGGGGTGCAGTCGTTGATGGCACACTGTTCCAAAACCTCCCGCTGGATGGATTCGTCAAGGAACGAAAGCTCCACGCCGACAGACAAGGCTATTTCGCCTTTATCCATCTTTTCAAGGAACTCAGGAATGAGATAGGTCAGGCGGATATAGCGCCGTACCTGAGATTTGCTGTCATCGGACTGCTGTGCAATAATCTCAGCGGTCTCTAACTTCCGACCAAGTTGGTCGGAAGTTAGGTCAGAGCGGTGTCCTTGTCTGCTCATTGCTTCCAGCTTCATTCTGTACGCAAACGCCTTTTCGCTGGGCAGAATATGCTCCCGGTGGAGGTTACTGTCCACCACGGCAATGACGGCAGCATCCCGGTCAAGGGCATAAATCAAGGCAGGGACCTCGGTAATCCCTGCCTTTTGTGCGGCGTGCAAGCGGCGGTGGCCACTGATCACTTCATATTCATCGGTATTTTCAATCGGTCGGATGATTAAGGGCGAAAGAATTCCTTGCGTCTGTATGCTTTCAATCAGCGTGTTCATCTCGGCATCGTGTCCAGCTGCGGTGAGGGCTGCGTTTT
>OGYE01001235.1_pt1 | contig 16723 bp, 30 predicted proteins | sample 1576471 | NCBI WGS metagenome assembly OGYE01 (sample SAMEA3541532, study PRJEB24748) | human gut metagenome | biome: human gut; feature: human-associated habitat; material: faeces | place: China | collected 2012
CATACTTATCAAACTCTACAACCCTGTAATGTTCAAATTTTGCACCTATCCGTTTTAGTGCCATTGCCTGACTTCCGTAGCCTGCGAACAGCTCTATCAATCGAATAGGCTTTGTTATGCTGATTGGTTCTCTTGTGAAGTCAAATATAGACATCTGATTATCACAAGAATAATTTTCAAAATCCATAAATCTACCAAAAGGAAACCTCGGTTTTATGTCGCGACAACCTATTCCTTTCTTTGATTTTTAGTCTATAGTCCTATACTTATCTTCGTGAAATTCCCTATCTTCTTCATTGGAATAGGCTCTTTTACAATTCGTACAAAATTCTAAATGCACCTCTATATCTGTGCTGTTTTCGTATCTACAGCCATTGCAATCATTCATTCCGAATCACCCACTTTCTCAAAAGGAACTCCTCTTAAATGCTCATCAAGGTCTAATTCCGTTCCATCAATATTTCCATTCAGCTTGTTTTGGCAATGACACAATAGTATTTCAAGGTTGCAAATTCTGCCGGCTCTGTATTCATCACGAATAAAATCCAAAACCCTATCTACACTTTCCACCCTGTATTCAATCGTATATTCCCTACAACTTTTAAAATAGCTATTGGCAAGCTCTCTGTATTTTTCTCCTTGTGCGTATTTTTCTTTTGCCTTGTTTAAAAGTTCTTCCGCTTTTGTCATTCACTTTCACCCACTTTCAATAAATCCATAAACTTCTCATACTGTTTCTGCGATACCTTGTTATTAGCCTTATCCGCTCTCAATTCGATTTTAAGGTGCTTTTCAGCGATAGAAGATAATTCCCTCGCTAACACCTTTTTGCCTTGCTGTATGCCTTGCATATAGCCTTTAGGCGCTTTTCTCTCGCCTATTGAACCACTAGCACGATTTTCTCCTTGACCGCCTAAACTGACATTTCTAAGCTGATAACCTTTATCAGCATATAGCTTGATGTAATACTTCTCTTTTTCGTCAAGCTGACTTTCGGGGAAATTCAGAAATTCAATTCGCCAACCATAAGGGTTTTTCTCTTTGTCGTACAGTTTATGTTTGCGCAAGCTAAGGTCTATATGCTGTTCATAACCTACAAGGTGGCTTGCCAATCTGCTAAGCGTATGCACCGCCTGTCCGACATACGCATACTTAAATCCGTTTTCATCTTCTCGGAGTAGGAAGTAAATCCCACTCCTGTCATTCAGCTTTGGATTTAGCTTCAATAGTCGCTTTTTATTTTCCTGTTCAATCGCCTTGGCTCTTGCTATGTTCTGATAATTCAACTGTTATCACCTGCCTTTAGCTGTTCCGCAAGCTCTTCTAGCTTAAACATATCATCAACAAAGATAAGTCCTGCATCTTCAACAGCTTTTGCAAAATCGTCAATAGCCTTATTTCTTACATCATCAGCTGTTACAAACTCACAGTTAAAAGTACTGCAAGTTCCTGTAGTATGATGTATACATTTATTGCAATCTCTATCCATTAATTTTACCTGCCTTTACTATCTCTATTGCCCTTTCGAGAGAAATAAGATAATTATTGCTGTTGCCACTTCCATACAATCTTACAGAAGAGTCTGTTTTCAACTGCTCTACAACCTTATCCACATCATAGGCAGTTGGAGTTTGTGTTTCATCATTGATAATACTCCTTACGATATTCAGACCGGCATTTATGCCTTTTGCGTATGCTCCTATTTCTCTTTCTTTCTGGTCTTTCATCAGTTCTAATAATTTATCTGCGTCAATTTCTCATTCTTCATCACTCCTATCTAAATCTAATTTTTGACCACAGTTCGGGCAGTAATCATAATCATCATAACCAACCTCATATCTCTTATCGCAACAAGGGCAAATCCAAGTATCATATACAAGCGTTCCGTCTGGGGCATATCCATCACCCTCAAATGTCGGTTTCTTAGCTGTCTGCTTTTCTCTAGCTTCAATCACACTCTTAAATGTAAAGCCTTTCTTAACGCATTCATCTTCAAACTGCATATAGTTTTCAAGGACTTCTGTTGTCATTTTGCGGTCAGATAGCTTCTTGATTGTTTCAAGTGCCTGTATTGCAAGTTCAGACGCTTCTCTTGATATATTACTTCCGAATGGCATATCAATATTCTGCTGAAATTCTTTAATTGCTTCGTCCTCTTTCATATATTCACCTCATTCGATTAATAAAAAAGCACCCATCATTAATTTTGCTGTTGATTGTAATAATATTTGTTCCCCATAATCCAACACGAAAATTTCTAGCTGTATTGCTATTACAAATAACGCAGCGGACTTTATCGTACTTGCTTAATATTTCTTGAAAATCCTTATCGGTGCTTGTGCTTGTAAAAATATAACCATTTTCGTAATTGCCATGTTTGCAAATCATCAAATCACACCTCTTTAATTAAATGGTAATCCCTCATCAGCTACGCCATCTGGAATTGACATAAAGCTGTCTGAACTAGCATTACCGCCCATAATTCCATTACTGTTATTATTCTGCTGATTAGCACGACTTTCACAAAATTCGTGTCTTTCAACAACACAATCATTAGTATAGACTTTCTGTCCGTCTTTGTTAGTGTAGCTGCCTGTCTGCCATCTACCCTCAACGATAATCTTAGTTCCCTGATGTAAATACTTCTCTGCAAACTCTCCATTTTTGCCAAATGCAATACAGTTAATAAAGTCTGCTGCCTGTTCGCCCTCTTTCTTGAAAGCTCTGTCAACGGCTAATGTGTATCTTGCTACTGCCATACTTCCATTTGCCGTCTGTGAATATCTAATTTCCGCTTCTCTAACAACTCTTCCGCATAAAATCACACGATTCATCTATTTTCCTCACTTTCTACTAACTCAAATCTGTATTTCTGTTCTGCATTAGGATATTTTTCCTCATCAACCTCGCTCATAAACATTTCAAGAGGTCTATTCCAGATATGCCTCTCAATTCTTCCAACTTCTTAAATTAAGTCCGCCACACCTAATGCAATAAAACTTTTTATATCCTCTTGCATATTCACACAAATAACCACAATGTCCGCAATATTCTTTTCCGTTACTAACTGATATTTTTTTAGGTTCTGACACATTGTTCCTCTCGAGCAACTCTCCGTGTTTACATTCTATACAATCTTTATGCTTGCAAACATTACAATCAATCATTGTTGCACCTCAATTCTTTCAGTTTTGCTTCGGCTTCTGATTTTGTGAAGAATACAGTTTTGCCAAAATTCTTCAAATTTGTTACAATCCAATCAAGGCTATATGCCCTCATATCTTGCACATAATTTTCTTTTTTGCTGTCGCACTCATACTCGCACCCTTGGCAACTACATTCATCGAATTCCTCATTGTTAAATGTACATTTAGTGTATCTGTTGAAAATACAATAAACTGTATCTCCCACCTTGCAAGGCAATTTAACAAGTCTGCCCTGTTCCTCTAAGTCCTCATATTTGCCTAATCTTTCTATCAGCAAATTCTTATAATCGTAACTGTTTTCTCCGCAAGGTAAGCTATCAGAAGCTCCGTGTGTTCCATTTGAGTAAGTCTTTGTTAATCTCTCCATTACGTCTCCTTTCTGCCTTTAATCGTCCTTTTCTTCAAAATCTTCGCAACTATCATCATACATAGTCGCTATTCCGTAATTGTCGCTATCGGTATTGCTACAATAAAATTCCTTTTCTGTTGTAGAATACTTGTTATATTTGCATTCTCCGCAAATTTCTCTTGACATATAATCTCCTTTCTAAAACGGACACTCACTAGGATTTTTTAAATCCCAACTTTTTCCTGCTTCCGCAACATCCACATTCGCCCCACAAGCAACTTTTTTCATCTTCTCGATAAAACTATCTCTATCAGAATTTTCACTTGATAAATGGCACATTATGACATTCTGCAAGCTATCTGAATCGTTAGCCTTAACAAAATCGCAAGCGGTATCAATGCTTAAGTGACCTCTGAAAACGTGATTAGCTTTCGGATTGTCAGTATCGACTAAATCCTTGTCATAGTTCACACCTAAGAGAATGTGGTTTATGTCTTTGAAACGCCACTTAATCAGCTCTGTATCGGTCACATAAAGCAATCTACCCATTTCCTTGTGAGTAATCAGAAAGCCGTATATCGGGCAAGGCTCGCCATTTGCGTCTGTATGTGTCCACCTGCCATCTACTGTCGTTAAATCAAAGGGTTTCACTGTAAATTCGCCCATATTCATTGATTTACAGCTATCGCCTAAATATGGGGCAAGTATCGGTATTCCCATTGATTTAAAATCGTTTACTGACTTGCTATGGTCTAGAGGTGGGTGTGACTTATAATCACACCCGTAATCCCCCTTATGTTCCAATCTAAGCCTTTCTTGATTTTCCTAATCGGTATTCCACAATCAAGGATAAGCGTTTCTTCACTGTTGGAAGTTAGCAGATAGCAATTTCCGGCTGATGATGAGCCTAAGCATTTTAATTTCATACTCACACCTCGATTTCATCATCCTGTGGAAACTGAAAGTACTCTGTTGTAGCTTTCCGGAATTGTTCCTCACTCAAAATACGCTGTACTTCTTCAAAACGCTTTGAACTGGCTGTGCAATGATAAAACACATTATTTTCATACACTTTTCTAAGCATTTTCATAGCTTTAAGTGCCTTTGCGTTGGTTGAATATTCAGCAATTTTTACACTTGGTGCGTATGAGCTTTGGCAATATATACGTGCTACTTTTGCATCATATTTAGCACCAATAACAAATAATTGATAATCATTATATGGAACATCTAATGTTCCGTCCTGTGAAATTACTCTCATATTAGTTCTCCTTAATAAGATAAATTAATAACAATGAATGGGTCTTCCTGCCAAGTTCTCTTGTGTGCTGGCTCATAATTGTCAATATCATCAAAATCTACTTTATCGTCAAAACTTGCTGTAACTGTCACTTCCTGCGTGTCGTTTTCATTCTCTCTGTCAAATTCTGCTTCAACGTCAGTATCATATTCAGCTTCACAGTGAAACTTAACTTCTGTATCTGCATTATACTGACTTAATTCCTGTATTAATTCGTATACTGTCATATCTAATCTCCTATTCTGCCTGCATAAATGGTGGTAATGTGCTATCTTCTGCCTGTTCTTCGGTTACTTCTGTAGCTGTACCCTCAATAATGTTGCTTTCTTCAAAATCAACGCTGTTTGCGTTTTCTTTAATCTCATCAGCAACAACCTTTTCTGTATCAAGTTTCACATCTGATATATTCTGAAATTCTTCCTGCGCATATAACCCTTGAAATCTGTCCGGGAAAGCTTCTCTCAAAGCCTGTACAACAGCTACTTTTCTAATCATTGTAGCTGGTTTTTTCGCCCATTGACTATTGAGCGAGCCGTCTTTTTTTCTTCCTGCATACTCATCAAAGCCTACTGACTGATACTCGTCCTCTTTTCCGTCGATAAAGATTTTCGCCCAGCCGCCTACGATAGTTTCGTTAGGTAAAACCATTGTTCCCTCTCGTTCTTCAACTGTTCCGTCCTTTTTAATTACAACGATTCCTGCTTTCTTTCCCTTATATCGTGGGTCTGCATTGGCTCTCTTTGTGAAAACATCTTTTCCGGTAACTATTGTGGCTGGGTCGTTACTTCCGTACTTAATAAGGTATGCTTCTCTCAAAAACGGATTTAAGTGCTGGTATCTGCATAATGACATAAACATCATTACTTCTCCGTCAGATACATTACCGCCGCCATTTACAAGATATCTTCTTATCATTGTTGGAGAAATTTTTACCATTTCTCCATTTGATTCATATTCAACTAACTGTGTATTCTCTGCCATAATTACTTTCCTACCTTTCTTCACTTAAAATCTGTCCGACAATCTGTCTTAATTCATCACTAACCCTATCTGCAGTCCAAAAATCCGTAGTATCAAATGCGTGAGCACAATCAAATCCAATGTACCACTTGTTTTTATCATCAATTTCAAGCGGACTAGGTGCTTCTTTGTTTGCATATGTGATACCGCCGTGGCAATCTATACTTGCTGTATTGATAGGCAACCTCTTAGAAACCTGCACATATCCACATCTGTAACAGCTGTCGCCCATATGCCGCATTATCACATAACAATTAAAGCCATTGAAATTGAATGAACGTTCTAATATAGAAGTCATATTATCCCTCCACAATCTCTAATTTCTCGCTATTATTAACAATCAGCATAATCAACTGGCTATCTACCATTTCAACAACTTTTTTCTGATTATCTTCATCTAAACTCTCACTATCGTCTAAAATAATAGGCACTGATATATCACTAATCTTCTGAATAGAGTTGCAAATATCAACTCTGCCTAAAATCCTGTTACCCTTGTTACTCATAGTTGTTAAAATGCTCTTTCCATTAACTGTAGGTATGCAACAGCTCTTGTAATTGCCATTCTTAGCGTATTTAAACAGCTGCCACTTAACCAACCCGAAATGACTGTTTACCGCTTCTGTCAAGGCTTCGTTCTTTGCCTTGTCTAATTCGTCAAGCAAATCAAGGATTTTCTCGGCATTAGCCTCATTCTGTTCAGAATCAATCCTTGTCTGCTTTAATTCTTCAAGTCGCTGTTCATCTGCTGCCGTATCAGACTTTGCAATCTTGCTTTCACATTCTGTTAACTGCTGCCTTAAAGCTGTTTCCTGTGCCTTTAATTCTGCCTTGGCTGTTGAAATATCGTTAGCCTTGTGCATAGCTTCTTCTCTTTCAGCAATCTTCTGTTCAAGTGCCTTGTATTCTTCTGCGGCTGACACATCAATGCTTGCAGGAAGTGCGGATAACTGATTTTCAAGGTCTGCGATAGTCATATTCAGCATTACAAGGCTTTCTTTATGCTGTGGCGACTCTGCTTCGAGGCCTGCAAGTGTTTTCCTCTCCTTGCTCAATCTGTCTGCGTAAAGGTTTCCGTTATCGGTGATAGCCTTTAGCGTGTCAACCTTGTGCTTCTTGAAGTCGGCTCTTAACTGCTCTTTTTTATCCTCACTGTATTCATTACCACAGTAAGGGCAGATAAGGCTATTCTCATCAAACTGACGGTTATTCTCCTCCATCCACTTCTTACGTTCCGCATTGAGATATCCGGTTATACTCTCAATAGTCTGCTTCGACAATTCAATGCAGCGTTCTGTCTCACTGATAGTCTTTTCTGTCTGCCTAACAAGAAACTGCTTATCAGAAATCTTGTCCTCAATCTCTCTCCTGGCCTTAACATTGTCCTCATTAGCCTTGCGCGACATATCACTAAGCTCAAATTTAAGATTGAGAATATCCGAACTAGCCTTGTCATATTCAGCTATCAACTTGTCATTGTCGGTCTGCTTTGCCACACAATCAGCAATCTGTTCTTTAAGACTGTTTTTCTGTAATTCAAGGTCAGATACATCAATAGCCTGTTTAAGTTGTATATCTCTTTCCTTTTCCTTAATCTGTCCGTCAAGAATAGGCAAATCCTTTGTAATTTTGGTCTTGGTAGCCTTATTCATAGCGGATAATTCCTCAACTGTATATTTATTAAGTAAAGGAACTAACTCGGCTAATTCGGCTTTCTGTGAAACAATATCAAGGTCTGTAACATCTCCCACAAGACCGAATAAGTATTCTCTCATTTCTGCCGGCTTCTGATTAAGAAAAGCATTTACATTACTACACATCTTGAATGCATTCATATCAGCATCAAGGTATGTGTTGAAATCCTTTAAAGTCTTAGGCACATCATTGATAAAGTACTTGTTATCGTCCTTATAACTGCTGCCATCTTTGCTGTAAGTACGCTTCTGCACTTTCTTCATAGTTATTTCTTTTCCGTCAACATCAAGTGTAAGTTCAACACTTGTATCCATATCATCAACGGACTTTCCGTCAACCTCTCGTCTGACAACCGGATTATCCTTTAATTCATAATCACAGTTAAACAAGCACCACAGATAAGCTGTGGCAATAGTTGACTTGCCCTTGCCATTCTTAGTCATAATCTTTGTAATGGCATAAAAATCAAACTCTGCGTGTGCGTAGCACATAAAGTTTTCAAGAACTACCTTTTTTAAAATCGCTCTTTCCATAAACATATCCTTTCTTTATTTATATATTCATAATGAATACATCATCTTCTATTGAGAAGTTATCAACTGTCTTATCTGCCAGATAATGCCGTCTGTCAAGTTCATCAAACGTGCCATCAAATATAACACCTTGAACTGGATGCCATACTTGACAACGCTTTTCATTATCTGCTGCCATAGCAGCTAATTCCGAAACTGTAATATCACTATTCATCAGCATTCTCCTTTTCCTCTACAATCTCAACTCTGCCTACTGATACCTCATAAGCTACTTTGTTTTCGATTTTGTCTTCACTTATCTTCTTTGTATAAGGTCTTGACTGAAACCTACCTGTCATTTCTATATGTGTTCCTACTGGCAAGTGACCGACAAACTTAGCTGTTCTGCCCCAAACTATGCAAGGTATATAGTCTGACTTGCCATATGCTCTGTTAACAGCTATGAGAACATCTGTTATTTCTCTTCCAAGTGGTGTTACTCTGTAATTAGGTTCTTTACAGATAAAGCCTCTAAGAACTACATCATTATCAAAAGGTGGTTCTGCCTCGTTTTCATATATCTCTATATTTTCAGTAAAGATTGCTAATATCAACTTACTTTTTTCACCTATATGCTCATTGTAGCTTCTTATTCTTCCTGTAATCGTTACACAAGCACCTGCTTTTAATTCTTTCAGATCTGCAATTCTTTCAGATATAAGAACAGGAAGTGTATCTACTGTTCCACTAACTCTATTAACTGAAACCATCATCTTAAAGAATTTTTCTCCGAAAACTTCATGATTAAAAGCTGGCTCTTCTGCAACTAGCCCAAAAACTGTAATATTGTTATTTCTCTCTTTCATCTTTAGTTCTCCTCTCTCTTTTCTACAAATCCAACAACTTTGCCGCCGTCTATAACTGTTACCATATCTTTCTTCTCGTACATATCAATGCAATCCTGTACTGTTATCACTTTCTCGTTTACCTGTTTCATACTGTTCAGTCCTTTCTTTTCTCTTTGCCCTTGCTATTGTCAGAACGATACAAGCCAGTTCTAAAAACATCCCGAATATCGTTCCTAGCATAAATCCCTGTATCATAGCTCATACTCCTCTTTAATAACTATTGGCAGTTCGTAGCAATCAATAAATTCGTGAATATCTGCTATATACTTCTTTCTGACTTTGTTTAAGTCACACCCGAATTCGTGTCTTAACTGCCCTAAAATATCAGCTATAACAATTTTTCTTATGTGTTCGCAATATCTGTAATTGCCTAACACTTTGCTAGTTCTTCTACTAATGTGAGCAATCACCTCTAATCGCTCTACTTCGTTCAGCGTTTCGTTACCGCCTTTTTCACTAATAATAAATATCAATTACTACTCCTTTCTCATAACAATCCTCCGCTTAATCATCAGTCCTCGAAATTCATCTGTGCATTGCAATCTTTTATTAACATCATTGTGTTAGTGCTTGGCATCCAATTTTTAACATACTCAACTGCCTGCTCATTCTTAAGCCTTGGTGTGTTGGCTCTTGAGTTGACATTGAAATAGTCCTTGTAATCGTGATTAATCTCCGCAAATACTTTTTTGCTTATTTCCTTGTAAGCATTACTGTCTTTACCGCCTAAAATTTTTATCACTCTTGCCGACACTAAGTCATTAAGTACTTTCTGCTGTCCGTAATCAATGTTCATTGTATTTTCTAGCTTAGATACTCTGTCTGACACATCATCTAACATACCTAGCTGTATTCTCATCATTTCCTGTGGAGATAGCTGTTTCTGATAACTGCCTGTCTTTCTGATTGACGGAAGGACTTCTGATGTTACCCAGTCAGTAAATCTTTCCGCACTTTCTTTGCGGCTCTGAAAGATTGTCTTGTAAAGATTACTTTCGTCAATAAAAATCATCTTCTGTTTGCCACCATTTGTAAGGGTATCGGTAGTAACTATACCCTTTTGTCTTAATCTGCTTTTACAATCAGAAACATTTTTGATTTCTAGCACTCTGCATATATCAGCCAAGCAAAACATAGGTTCATCATTTATTACTGCTGTTCTGACTTCTCCGAACTCTTCATTGTTGAAAATTTGTAAATCGTTCATGTTTACTCCTTTCTGTCGTTGCCACATTTTTTATCACTTTTTTCTGCCATGTTCTCAACTTTGCCAAGAATATAACCCTTGTCAAAATCTGACATCTTAGGAATTGCTTCTTTTAACTTCTCAACTACTTCTTTTTCCTTTTCACTCATTTAATTCACTTCCTTTCTGTGATATAATTCCTTAAAAAAACTAAGGAGATTATTATGCGATACGAACCTGTATATCCAAATATGGACAACTTATTTCCACAACCGCCAAAACCTAATATCGAAATACCTACATATGAAAAAGGTAAATCTCCGATTGAGCTTTTAGAAAGTCAGTCTGCTTATCTCGAAAAGACAAGCAAGGAACTTCACGATATGGCTCAATCCGCTAAATCCCAAGCCGATTCCGCTAAAGAGATTGCAGAAAGTTCTAAAGCTCAAGTTGAACTAGCTGTTAAAGAATCTCAAAAAGCTAGTAAAACATCTGCTACTTCTGCGGTACGGGCAAACATATCTACGATAGTTTCGGTATTATCTTTAATTCTTTCTGTTATTATTAATGCAGATAAGATAATAAATGCTGTACAAAGTTTTCTATCTTATCTATCCCAGTTAGGACATTAATTAATATTGAAAGAATCGCACAGGCAATCGCTATGTTCGACATGGTGTTTGCCTTTTTGCAATTTTCCATTATCTCTTCACAAGTTTCGTGAATGTCGTTTGTATTCACCTCTTCATCTCCTTTCTGTTCATCTGATGTACACATACTAGCACATCTAATATACAATGTCAACACTTTTTGTTGACTTAATGTACATTTTATGTTATTATACTTTTCAAGAAAGGAGGAACTACTTATGAATGAGAGAATTAAAAGAATCAGAAATAGCCTAAACATAAGTCAAACTGATTTTGCTCAAAAACTATCTATATCCCGTTCTGCTGTTTGTAAAATGGAAAGTGGAGAAAATTATCCGTCGGAACAGACAATAAAGCTGATGTGTAGTGAATTTTCCGTTAATGAAGAATGGCTGCGAACTGGCAAGGGAGAAATGTTTATAGAAAAATCTAAAGATGAACAGATTTCTGAAATGTTAGCTGATATTCAGACAGGCGGCGAAGATACTTTTAAGCACAGGCTAGTATCTGCGTTGTCTAAGCTGAATGAAGAAGATTGGGAAAGTTTGGAAAAACTGATTGACTTGATAAATGAGAAGTAGTGAAATTATTAAGCCGAAAATAAGCAAAGACCGAGAAAAAATCTCGGTCTTTTTCTTTTACTTTAAAAGCGTTTTAACGTAGCTGTATATTGTTTTCAGCCAATGATTATTATTGCAATTATTGATTAATTCAATTATCTTCTGCCTGTATTCTTCATTCTCCATTATGTACCCCCTAACCGCACTCCGATAGCGATAGCATTATTATAGAACTAATGTTCGTTTTTGTCAATGAGGGCGGCTAATGCAACGCCAAAAACACCGCCGCCCAAGTCAGAACTTGAAGTCTTATTCAAAGACAAGTTCATTATACATTTATCTTTAGTATATTTCAAATACTTTCGGTCGTGTTGTTTTGACCTTATTCGACAACTAACTGGAACTTATCAATCGCATTGCCCATAACGCCTGCATATCCGTCCATTCCATTTGATGTTTCATCATCTATCTGCTCTGGATAGAAGTTGCGGTTGTTAAATACAGATACCATGTACTTAGCATACTTCCAAGGCTCACCCTCTGGTGTGTAGTAGATGATTTCTACGGCATCTATCGGTGTTTTCTGGTCGCCTGCAAAGCCGTTGTTGAAATCATTATAATTGAAATCTGTAACATAAGGAAGCCAATCACCGCCCTTTAAGTGAACTCTGTACTTAACTGAACCTCTGCTGACCTTAACAATAAGTGCTGTGATAGCTTTATTGTCGCCTGCACCAGCCCAATCTTCTCTATCCTCTACTTCGCCCCACCACCTATCTGTATAAGCGGCATATGTAGCATATACGTGTTCATCTGTGTTATCCTCTGCATTGTCTTCTTCGCTGTTATCTTCTGTATTATCTTCATCATTATGAAAGCCATAAAATTCTGATAAGTCGCAAACTCCGTCTACACCGTCAATTCTTGCGCTAGAAGTATACTGCCACCCCGCAAGATAATGGTCGATACTGGGTGTCTTATCCGCATTAACATCATCATTTAACTGCATTTCATCATAACCTAAGTAGTAACGTGCAATCCAGAACGGACAATCTAAGTCGCTAGGGTTTGTATAAGGCTTGATGTAGCTACCATAGAATGATAAGCCAGTATATACGCCAAAGTTATATCCTGCACCCTCAATAACCTCTTTATATGCCTTTATAATGTCGATAAGCTCTGAACCTAAGTTCTGCATACATTCATCTTCAACGTCCATCCAGACAGTTACCTTACGTCCGTCAAGCACTTCAAGTACTCTGTTAGCCGCCGCAATAGCTTCTTCTATTGTCGGTGTGTATACATAGTTATATACACCGCAGATATGTACACCTGCTAACTGACAGCCTTTCCAGTTGTTTTCAAACTGCTTATCTGGGTCAAAATCACGTCTGATAACCTTAAGGATAGCGTGAGTAAGTCCCGCCGCCTTAACTCTGTTCCAGTCAACTACACCATTCCACGCTGAAAAATCTCCACACTTAATCATACTAAAATACCTCGCTTTCTACTGTTCCTGTTACATCTGAACTAACTGTGTTATCTTCTGTACTGTATGTTGCCTTGTAAGTGTTTTTAACACCATTAAGGAAGCTCTTAAGTTCGCTGTCTAGTGCTGTATCATTTGCTAAGTATGCCGCAAAATCATTAAAGCTAGCTGACATACTAACTGTGCCACTTTCGCTTATTGTGGCTGACAGATAAGCCACCTGCTTAAGTGTTCCGTCTGAATTTTGAACAGATAATGTTCCGTTCTTCTGAATTGATGAGTTGATGTCTAACATTGTGTTTTACCTCCTAATTTGTATTAAAAAAGGACACCCGAAGATGTCCTTAATTACTTAATTGCTTTTCCAATTTTTTAATTCGCATATTCTGTGATTGTACAGTTGCAACCAAATCCGCTATTAATTCATCATAACGTAATGCATATCTTGCTGTTAATTCTTTAGTTGTGTTTCCGTCTTCATCCGAAACTTGTATCTCGTAGTTATCGTCATTAACTTTTTTATCTATAAATAACCCCCAATCGCTATCGCCCATTTTTTCTTTAACTTCTTGTGCAATAAAGCCGTGGTGCAATCGGTTGGAAGTACCATCTTTCATCCTAAATTCGCTTGGAATTAAGCTATATATAAAGTCAGCAGTCCGTTCTATTTCTAATGCCTTAATATCTTTTTTTACATTTCTGTCGGAGTCCGAAGCTATTGTACCAATAAAACCGCCCATTGCAGTAATTGAATACTTAGCAATCATAGAACCCATTAAAGAAACTTCTGTCTGTGAGTAAAAATTTTTAGAAGTATCATTATTATAAATTCTAACATTTGTTGCAACTTGCGTATCCGAATTAGGATTGTTGCAATAAAAGTTTGCAATTTGAGGATTACCATCACCGCCTACATTAAGACCTTTAATTGCAAATAGATTACCATAAACACTCAAATCTTGAGTTAGCATATTGCCATTGCCGTAAACAGTCCACAGAGGAGAGAGTTTTTGCGGATTATTCCCTGCTTGAATTCCTTTTTGAATAGAATATATCCAAGTACTATCGCCGGAATTTTGCTGATAAGGTGATATCCATACACGTCTTAAGTATCCATCATTTGCCAAAGTGTCCGCTTGCAAATATCCCTCGATGTTCCAATCTCCAATTTTTCCGCTTGTTAAATATCCAGTTCCAGATATAATAGCGTTGCTTGCATACATTAATCCGTCAGCTCGTACATACCATTTTTCTTTCCAGTTTTCTGATATTGAACTTCCTTCATTTGTTAATGTAGCGAATACCCAATCCGTTCCTTTTGATGGAGTTGTCATTCCTGCCCAATACTTGCTATCTGGCGTAGTAGAATTAATAGAATTATTAGCTATATTCCACTGCGCAATCTTCCCATAATTTGCAATTATATTATTACTTGTTATTGTTCCGTCAGCGGTAATGCTGGTATTTGTACTACTTAATGTAAATCTATTACCGCTTAAGTTAAGACCACCCCTTGCAGTAATATTTATTGTATCTGCAATAGCTTCTATAGCACTCTTAAGTTCGCCTGTTTTAGGGTCTTTTTTGATGTATAAATCAAGACTTGTTTTGGTTGCATAACTTTTTAAATCGCTCGACTTAGCGTAAGTTCCACTAAGTGCCAAACTAATACTTGAGCCATTATCATTAATCTCTTGTGTAATCTTGTTAATCATAGTAGTTGTTGTACTATAATTATCTGTCAGATTTTTCTTTGTCTGCGTTAATTCTGTTGATATGCTATCAAGATTAATCTTAAGGCTAGCGTTCTGATTAAGCATATAAGCTAATTGTGTGTTAGATACCTCTTTCCAGCTCCAATTTCCTTTATCATCTTTAACCCAACGCCAAGTTTTTTGAGCTGTTTCGTTGTATGCTATTGCTCCGTGATGTTTAGCATATTCATCATTGCTGTAAGTCCAAGTAAGATTATCATCTGGAAATAAATCGTCTGATGGATAAATAGGTATAAACCAGTCAACGGCTGGATAATTATCTTTTGTAGGTGTTGCTGTTACTGTATACACCATAAAATTATCATTCGTTTGCTGGTATAAGTCAGATAACGTAATTTCGTAGCTATCTAACTTCTGATTAACAGTAGAAAACTTAGTCTGAATGCTTTCAGTATCAACATTGCTAGTCCACCACAGTTTGTTAGTGATAAAATCACTAGCAACTTTCATCATACCGCCCCATTGCGTGTAATCCTTGTCAGCGCCAGTCTTGATAGCTTGCATAATAACATTAAGTGTCTGTCCCTCGTTGTCCAGATAAATTTTATTGCTCTTAAGTGTATGTGTGTTATCGTTATTGATAACATTGAATAGCGTTTCAATATCTAACTTGCTTGCATTGATATTAGCATTATCTTGAACAACATCATCACGAACAACTTTTCTTGTAACGCCTTTTTCTGTAAGTCCTAAGGCATCAAACATAAGATTGCCAGCTTTATCCCAAACGTACATATTGTAGTCTGAATTAGCGTCTTTACCTATTTGAACTCTTATTCTGTCAGTATCTTTGATGATAATTGTATTGTCTTGCCAATAAGACATTCCATTTTCACTATGAACCTTAAATTTAGTAGTATTAAGGTCAAGTGCTGTAATCTTGCTCGCGGCTATGCTGTCAATCATAGCATCCTTAATCTGTGCATTGCCGATAACGCTTACAACCGCATTAGCAAATTCTGTTGTTAAGCTCTTGCCTGTCGCCGAACCAAACATTAAGGTCTTAATGTCTGCTACATCTGCGTTTAACACACCTACATGTGCATAATCCGCTTGTAACTTAGCAATATTAGCTTCATTAATTGTAGCTTTACTTGCTGTCAAATTAACAATTTCCGCTGTGACAGCTTCAATCTTGTTAGTTTTTAATTGGTCGATATACGCTTGATGTGCCTTTAAATTCTCAACATTAGCATTAGTTATATTAGCATTTTTAATAACTGCCTTGTTGATTAAGACCAAATCGGCGTAGTATCGTTCCATTTGCTTGGTTATCGGTCCGCTAGCAATATTGCTGTTTTCTGTGTCAGATTGTCCGATAGATGTAACTGTATCCATTAAACCGCCGTCACATTCGTGCTCAATCTGCATTATAGGCACTTTATAATCAACGCCACCTTTGTTGACAGTTATAATGTCGCCTACCTCTAATCGCCAATCGCCTAAAAACTTAACTGTAAGCGGTCTGAACTGAAAGCCGCCTATCTTGTTATAGACTTCATTAAGAATTTCTTGTGTCATAAATGGATTAGCAAAACTAAGTCCTGTCGTTCCGTCGCCGGCGGTTATTTCACTTGTTTTGCTGTCACCAGACTTTGTATTATTACAAGTCAGCTTTTTAATTGTAAAATCCTTGCTAGTAGTAAAAGTAACGCCTTGCTGATAGTATTGGTGTCCGTCAAGCACGTAGCCACTATCCTTGTACCACTTTATTTCAAGGTTTCCGTCAGAATTGATAGCCGCATTACCACCTTGTAACGTAGCCATATAGCCAATCATTTCACGCATTGTATAACCTTGCGGTTTATCTGTAATTGTATGTGTGTTTGTTATGCTAGTTGCTAACTGTATGCCTAGCTTTGTACAGATTTCCTCTAAAATAGCCTTGTCCGTACTAGGATAAGTTAATTCAGAAAAATAACCTTTTTCAGCTTTGTACATCTTGTCATAAGCTGTGTACTTAGTGTATTCGCCATTGCTTTCTTCTTTGGTTACAGTAAATATGCCTATCTGTACATACTCAATTCCGCTATCACCCTTAACACCCTCAAAAATAGTTATATCCTTATTTTC
>OGYE01001241.1_pt1 | contig 16680 bp, 9 predicted proteins | sample 1576471 | NCBI WGS metagenome assembly OGYE01 (sample SAMEA3541532, study PRJEB24748) | human gut metagenome | biome: human gut; feature: human-associated habitat; material: faeces | place: China | collected 2012
GCAAACAACAACTTCATCGCCGCCGGCGAACACAACTCATTGCCGGTAGTGCGTGCCCCGCAGGACAAGCGCACCGAAGATTACATTTCCGGCCGGTTCGGCTGATGAGGGAGGTCACAGTATGACAGTTCGCACACAATACGAGGCCGACCTTACCGCCCTGAAGGCGGCGCTGGTCGAGATGGGCCAGAACTCCGCCGACGCGGTGGAGGCCGCGCTGGAGGCCCTCTGCACCGCTGACGCCGAGGCCGCTGCCGCCATCGTCAAGGGCGATGACCGGATCAACAACATGGAGCGGGACATCGAGCATCGCTGCATGACCCTGCTGCTCCGCCAGCAGCCGGTGGCGGGCGACCTGCGCCGCGTTTCCACGGCCATGAAGGTCGCACAGGATTGGGTGATTACAACGAACATCAACAGCGACATCGAGCTTGTTGACGGTCTCGGTTCTAACGTAAACCAGACAACCAATGTCCGTGGTACGGGTAATTACAACGTATCTCCGGGTTGGAGCAACTTGACTGACCAGTGGACCCAACTGTACGGGATTATAGAAGACTGCAACGACGTTATTGAGGGCGTTAGGAACAGCCCGCTCTTTGAAGAGGGAAACCCAAGTCGTGAAGAGATGGGACGCTATCTTGGTGAGGCTCTCACCGTGCGTGCCATGGTATATTTTGACATGGTGCGTTATTGGGGTGACATTCCATTGAAGCTTGAAACTTCACAACCTGACCTCAGCAACGCTTATCTTGAGAAGACAGACCGTGACGACATCATGGATACTTTGATGGTAGACCTTGACGAGGCCATCACGCTTCTGCCTTGGGCCGGCGAAAATGGTTATAGCACTGAGCATGTTACAAAGGGCTATGCGCACGCTCTGCTCGCGCAAATCGCCATGACCCGCGCAGGATACGCCATTCGTGAGAAGGCGAAAGACGGGTATGAGAAAGCCCCGTATTCAGACAATAATTTCCCGACGATGCGTCCCGGCGCGAGTGAGCGTAAGGCTCTTTATGAGAGGGCATTGCAGCATCTTAGCGCAGTGATTCTCAGCGGCAAGCACAAGCTCAACCCGTCGTTTGAGAACCAGTGGTATCTGCTCAGCCAGCAGAAGCTCGATTTGACTTACCAAGAGAACATATTCGAGATACCTTTGAAGTATAACCTTACCAGCGAGCTTGGATATACGGTAGGTGTGCGCCTCGCGAAGAAGACTTCTGATTTCGGATATACGAACGCAACGGGAAAACTGAAACTCACTGCCCCGTACTTCTATTCTTTCGACCGTAACGACTTGCGTCGTGACGTGACATGCGCTCCGTATGAAATAGGGCTTGGAGAAGGTGCCTCTGAAGGCACGCATTCAGTGGAGAACATCATCGGTGACAAGCCGTTCGGCATTTATGTCGGCAAGTGGAATCCGCGTTGGATGACTTCCACATGGCTCGCTGACAACTTGGTGGCTCAAGGCAAGCACTTGACTGGCATCAACCCCGTGAAGATGCGTTATTCAAATGTGCTGTTGTTCTATGCCGAGTGCATGAACGAATTGTCTGGAAGTGCTGACGGAACATACGCCGGCAGTGCTGGCTTGACGGCTCGCCAGGCTCTCGCTCTGGTTCATGAGCGTGCTTTTGACGACGCCCACAAGGCTGACGCTCAGGCATACGTGGCCTCGCTACCTTCTGACAAGACGGGATTCTTCAATGCCATTGTACAGGAAAACGCATGGGAATTCGGCGGTGAAGGTTTCCGTAAATGGGATTTGATACGCTGGGGCATCCTGCATGACAAGATTCTTGAGTTCAAGAGGACTTATGTTCAGGAGCTTACTGACGGGAAATATCCTACTAAGGTGTATTTCAACTACACCGACGAAAGCAAGACGCGCATTGACTGGTCAAGCGTGACATGGTATACTCCGGCCGACGAGGTCAACGAAGCTGACTATGACGGCAGCAAGGACTGGTTTGGAAAGAGCAACCCGAACGACCCTGACGCGAAGACAGACAACCTTGACGACTTGGGCTCTATATGTAGCGGTCTTGTAGGTGTCGGCACTTATCAGGACCCCGCCGCAGGAGAAAATGACGTGCAGGTGAAGAACCGCTACATCTTCCCGATAAGCTTGACTACGATATCAGACTCTCAGAACAAGCTGTACAATTCGTACGGTTACGACAAATAAGCATGAGGTGTGTAGGTGTCATGCGTGGCGCAGTGCCCGCATGACTCCCTGCGCCCTACCAACAATTATTAAAGAATATAAATGATGAAGACCATTAACAAGTATTTAGGCGTTGCGCTGATGGGGCTTGGCCTCGTGTCGATGTCGTCATGTACTGATGGCAATGACTGGGACGTCGAGTCTGCCTTCAACAGGTTGTTTGGAGCGGATGAGGAGAAAATCTCGGTTACGCCGACAGCCACTACGGCAACTGTTGAGTTCAGTGCGTCGCAGCCCCAAGAAAACAATTCGGGCAACATTTATTATATAATAGAAGTAAGCAAAGACTCGCTTTATGACGAGGTGGCCATGGGTGGCGAACGCGCGACGGTTTACGGCGAGGACAAGAGCATAACAAAGTCGCCTTTTGAAATCACCGGGCTTGACGGTGACACGGAGTACTTCCTGCGCATAAAGGTTATGTCTGACACGAAGGGCGATTCAAAGTGGGCTTATTATGACGAAGGCGCGCATTTCAAGACCGACGCAGAGCAGATATTCGCAGAAGTGACGGCTGACGACTATACCGACTCTCAGGTGACGTTGAGCTGGACCGACCCGAACGTAACCCACATTGCCGTTAGTGTTGACGGTGCTGAGATTGAAGGTTCGCCGTTCAACCTGACAGATGAGGAAAAGGCCAACCAGAGCAAGACGTTCACTGGCCTGAACCAACTGACAAACTACACGTTTGTGATTTACAACGGCGAGGCCAAGCGCGGCACGCGCACCGTCACAACGGCGGCGGCTCCTCCTGCGGCGGCCTATACAAGGTATCTTGAGACAACGGAGACCAGGCTCAACCAGGCACTGTTCGACCAGATTGTGGCTGATGCGCGCACCGAGACAGGCGAGCAGAACGTCAGCATAACCATCGTGTTCCCCGCAGGTTCTACAACCGAAATCATTGGCGACGACACGGCCGCAGACCCCGGTACGCTGAAGATATCTGACGGTGTGTCAGTCAACTTCTTCGGGCGTGGCGGCGGCGAGACGCCGACCTTGAAACTGCTGAAGAATTTCGACATAGCCGGTTCGCACAACTTTATAACATTCGAGCATCTGAACATCGTGGATGGAGGTGCGGGTTACTGCATCAACCAGTCAACCGCATGTTCGGTTAGTGAAGTCAAGTTCACCGATTGCAACGTGTCAGGCCAGGCCACCGCGTTCTTCCGCTTGCAGAAGGACGGGGCGAAAGTAATCAATGCGCTTACGATTGACAACTGCGTGATGCACGACATGTGTTCGGGCTATTCGTACATACATGTTGACGCCAACAGTGGCGACGGTGTGGTGAAGAACATCAACATCTCAAATTCTACGTTCTACAACGTGGCTCCGAGTGGCAAGATGTTCATATACAGCAAGAAAACGAACATGGAGTCAATCAACATCACGAACTGCACGTTCAACAACAACACGGGCAGCGGCAACTACTTCATAGACTTCAACGACGATGCTTACGGCCCGTCGGGCGACTTCAACATAACCAACTGCGTGTTCGGAAAGAGTGCCGACGACAACACGAAGAACGTGCGTGCGTCGAAAGACCCGAACGTAGTCAACAGCTTCTGCACAAGCGACTTCTACAAGCAGAAGGGTTTCCCGGGCATCAATGAGCTTGACTATACGTATGACAAGCTGTTCGTCGCCCCGGACGAAGCCGACTTCCACTTCCAGAAGGGCACGCTTGAGGATTACAAGACAGGCGACCCGCGCTGGTGGTGATTTAGGTGGAAAATCCTTATAGATGTAAAGGGTGGGGAGGCCTTGATGGTCTTCCCGCCTTTTTTGTTGTCGTTTTTTATTCCAAATCCTTCATTGACGCAGGTTCGGTATAATAAAACATCCATTGTGGCGGCATGATTTAACGTCAGTTTGGTGTAAGAAAACATTTAAAGTAGGGGCAGACCCGTGTGTCTGCCCTTCATTTTGCCACACTACATTTGGCAGGGCGGACACATGGGTCCGCCCCTACAACGGCGGTTAGCATCCCGTTTGCATGATATTGGCGGCACACGTGTGTTGAAGGTTCATTTCATGGCTTTTGCGGCTTGCGCATGTGTGGGTGTTGCCGTTTCGGCAAATATGCGGCAAAACGGGGTGTGAAAGGTGGCTTTTCACATTGCGAAATGTGCCCTTTTGCATTGCGTTTTGCCGTGTATTGGAAGCCGTGTCGGGCAGCATGTCTTGCAGCGGGGCGCAAAGTGTTGGCGTTGAAGGACTTGCGCATGTGTTGCGCCGCTTGCGTTGCTATGTGCGGCATTTGCTTTGTCGAGGCTTTACCCGTGTTGTGCGTGCATGGGCAAAGCCCCTTTTCCTGCATGGCTTGCGTCACGTTGGGCCATGGCTTTAAGATTTCATGCCAGGCAAGCGATTAATATATGGTTTTCTTTCTCATTTGTTTTGATGTTTGCCATACTTGCGCTAACTTTGCCGGATGAAACCAAACACCTGGCACGCATACGCCGCCGTGTGCTTTTACGGTATGGGGCAATTCTGCCCATGGCATGGCCTGTCGAGTGAAATGGAGTGGATGGAATTTCTTATTTTACATGTTTAAAATATCTTTTATGCTAAAAACTAATCTTTTGTTACAGTCATTCTTATTGGCTTGCCTCGTGTCCTTTTTTGCGGGTGCGGCCAATGCGCAGACCGTGGCGTTTCCCGGGGCCGAGGGTTTCGGGCGTTATACTACGGGAGGACGTGGTGGCACGGTTTACCATGTCACATCACTTGAGGACAACGGCGGGCAGGGCACGTTCCGTTATGCCGTTGAGCGTAGCGGAAAGAGGACCATCGTGTTCGACGTTTCCGGTACAATCCATCTCAGGCGGGAGTTGAAGTTGAGCCACGGCGACGTGACCATAGCCGGCCAGACCGCGCCGGGCGACGGCATCTGCGTGGCAGATTATCCGTTTGTCATCTCGGCCGACAATGTCATAATACGCTTCATGCGTTTCCGCCTTGGCGACAAGAACGTGGCCAGCCATGAGGGCGACGGCCTTGGCGGCATGGACAACAAGAACATAATTATTGACCACTGCTCGGTAAGTTGGAGCATTGATGAGTGCCTTTCGGTGTATGGCAGTGAGAACCTGACCGTGCAATGGTGCATCGCGGCGCAGAGCCTGCGCAACTCGGGGCATGAGAAAGGCAACCACGGGTACGGCGGAAACTGGGGCGGTTCCGGCGCGACTTACCACCACAACCTCTTGGCTCACCATGATTCGCGCGTGCCCAGGCTCGGCCCTCGTCCCGGCACGCAGAAGGACGAGCGCATGGACATGCGCAACAACGTGATGTACAACTGGGGCGGCAACGGCTGTTACGGCGGCGAGGGCATGAACGTAAACATCGTGAACAACTATTACAAGCCCGGTCCCGCCACGATGAAGCGTGGCTCTGACATACAGAAGCGCATTGCCTCCATCGGCATACGCACCACCGAATACACGCATCACGGCACGCCTGAGGCCAACGAGTGGGACGCCATGTGGCACGTCTGGGGTGATTTCTACGTCAACGGCAATGTCAATCCGCTTAACGCCGATGTCACACGTGACAACTGGACATACGGCATTTACAACCAAATCAACAACGGCGACGTTGACAACACGTTCACGTCCGAGACCCGCGACACGATGCGCCTGGCCGTCCCGATGGCGTTCGAGGCAGTTACCACGCACTCGGCGCAGGACGCATACGAGCGCGTGTTGGCGTATGCCGGAGCTTCGCTTCACCGTGATTATGTTGACGAACTTGTTGTTTACGACACACGCAATGGCGGCGCGACATGCACGGGGACTAAGAGCAACATTCCCGGCATCATCGACTCGCAAGACGACTTGGCGCAGGCTTTCGACTTTGCGATAGTTGATTTCGACCCGTGGCCTGTGCTTGAAAGCGAAGCCGCGCCGCTCGACACTGACCGGGACGGCATGCCCGACGAGTGGGAAGACGCCAACGGGCTTGACAAGAACGACAAGGCTGACGGCGCAATGATTGGGGCTGACGGATATTCAAACCTTGAACGCTACATGAACAGCCTCGTGGCTCATATAATGGAAGCCGGGAACGAGGGCGGAACGCTGCTTAGCGGTAATCAGGAATATGACGACGGAGGCAGTGGCGACACACCTTCGCAGACTGTGGCTTATGACTTGTCGAATGTTACTTATGCCAGCGGCGACGACCAGACGTGGAACTTCAACAACGGTTTCACCATCACAAATGACGCCGGAAAGGGCTATGGCAAGGGTGAAAACGACTGCATGAAGTTCTCGCGCAACGTTCAGTTCACCGTAAACATACCTGAAGGAAAGAAAATAACCAAGGTAGGTGTCGTTGGTTATGACAACTATGACGACGCTGACGGTTATCTTGCGGAACTGAACGGCGTTCAGTATGGCTCGACGGAGTATGTGTTCCCGAAGAAAGTCAACGGCGAACCGGTGTATGCAAACTATGATATTGAGCTTCTTACGCCGGCCGAGGGCGCGATGACTTTCACCGTCCGTGGCCAACAATGCGCGTTGAAGCTGACGTTGACGACCGTGACTTCTTCCGGCATTTCAGACGTTACGGTTGTTCGCAAGCCTGATGGCAAGATATACAACCTGCAGGGCATGGAGGTAGAAGAGCCTCTGCAGCGCGGCGTATACATCCGTGACGGCAAGAAATTTGTTGTCAGATAATGTGGGTTTCGTATAAGAACGTGCCGTAATCCTTTACGGTCAGACATACAATAAGGCGAAAACAAAAAAAAACTCCTCGGCTTCAAACATGAAGCCGAGGAGTTTTTGTTTGTTGTCAGGTGATGGTTATTTGACAATCTTTGTTGTCTTAACCTTGCCGTCGCTCATTGTGTCTATCCTTATTGCGATGCCCTTGTAAGCGTCGGTTACGCGCGTACCGTCGATGCTGTAAAAGGCAGTGCTTACCACGTTCCCGTTGTTTGCTTCAACGCTGTTGATGCCAGACGTATAAGTGGTACTCGCCGGTTTGCCGAAGCCTCCGCGCTCGTTGGCGGCGCGCACGGTGTAGTCGGCGGCTTCGCCTTCGGTCATGTCGTAAGCGTTTGTCGTAGTCATGCCAACGAAGTTGTTGTTGTAGAACACAGCGTATGTGCTTACTCCTTCAACAGCATCCCATGTCAGGCGGTTGCCTTCGGCCTTGAGCAAACCGAGTTCCTTTTGCGCTGCGTACTCGTCTGGTGTCCAGTCTGCGAACACCTTGTCGATGTCATACTCTGCGGCTTCTTCCGCGCTGAGTATTGTTTCGTAAGTGTTGCTCTTGCTGCCTTTTGTGAACGTGAGGACGAGAGATGCCGGAGACTGAACCTTGCCGTTGGCATCCACCGTGTTGTACTCGACGAACTTGTCGGCCGGAACGTTCATTCCGCCGAGAGTCCAGCGGTTTTCGTTCAGTCTTTCCGGTTGCAACAGTGTTGTGTTCAGGTAAGCGCAGCGTGGGCGGTCGTTCCATGCGCGGCCGAAGTTGAACTTCTTAGCCTTGCTGTCGATTGTGCATCCAGAGAACACGTAACCCCATTTGTTGCCGCCGTCAACGTCGGTTGAAGGAGCGGTAAGCGTGCATTCGCCGCTTCCGTCGGCGTTGCGAGGCTCAACGGTCAGTGTGCAGTTGTTGAAGAATACGTCGCCACCGCCGCAGATGAAGTCAACTGTTCCGTGTATGTCAGAGTCTTCGAAATAGAACTGAGCCTTGTTGTTTGAATAGTAAGTGTCCTGATATGACAGCATCCTTACGTTCTTGCAGATGGTGCGGTTGCCTTTGTCCTGGATAACTACGGCGCGTCCTGCGAAGCCCGGCTGGTAATAGTCATAAGCGTTTTGCAGCGTAACGTCCTGTATGTAAGTGTTGTTGCCGGTTATGAGGAATGTCGCAGATACGCCAATACCTTCTTTTTCTGCCTCGTTTACGATTAAAGTCTTGTCCATGCTTTGGCCGATTATGGAGATGTTGTCGCCTGAAATCGGGGTCAGCACTTCGTGTCCAAGGTCGTATGTCCCGTCTGGCAAGAAGATGCAAGTGCGCTTGTCAGCCGATGCTTGTGAGTTGGCTATGTCGAGTACGGTGAGCAGGTTGCCGCCGTCGCCTTGGCGGACAACGTAGTATCCCTGTTCGTTCTGCTCAACAGGTGAGCCTTCCACGTTGGCAATCACGAGCTTGTGCAGGTACACTTCGTTGCTTGTTGTGAGCGTTAGCGTGCCCGCGCCGCCGGTGTATTCTATCATCACTGTCTTGCCGTCGGTTGAGCTGTATCCGCTTACGCTCTTCTCAAAGCCGTTGCCGTTGCTCAGTGTCAGCATGGCGTCGCTCTTGCTGTAGCGGCAAAGCGTGGCTATGATGTAGGCGTGGCCGCCCACGAGCAAGTCGATTTTGCCGTCGCTCTCGAGTGTCCAGCCGTGTGTGCCGTCGTGATAGCCTGTGCCATCGCCTGTGGCGTTGAACGCTTCGTGGTCTTCGTCGTAGAAGAATTCGTCAGTAAGGTTGAACGTATAGCGTGCCGTCGGGTTTGCGGTCTCGATTTCGGTAGCTACGGCGTAGAGGTTGATGTCTGACGTTACGATGTGGTCTGTAGCGTATTTCTCGCCGCCGTCAGCCTCCATGAACCATCCGCGGAACGCCTTCCCGTCTTCCACGGTGACGTCTTCTTCGCCTTTTGCGAACGCCGTGATGGCCCTGTCTTTCTCAACCTTGTGGTCGTTGGCGATTACGTCGCCGTCAGTGTCGTAGTATGTCAGGGTGAAATAAGGCTTGTGCATGAACTTCGCATTGTATGTAACCGTCTGTCCGTTGGCAGTGACCTTGATGGCGGCCACTACCGAGCCGTCCTCCTGTGTGGTGTAAGTCACGTCACCGTCTACCGTGCCGTTGTCGCATGTTATGTCGGTCAGCGGGTTGCTTGCTGAAGGCATCTGCACTTCGTTAAACAGCTCGATGGTGGCCTCCTGCGTGTTTTCCGCAGTCTCGTCGAAGATGTCTGCCACGGTGTATGTTTCGCCGTTGTATGTGAACGAGCCGAGAGCGGGGTATTTTGACATGTCAACGTTGCCCTCGATTGTCAGGCGGAACATGTAAGCGTTATGAGCGTCGGCAATGTTGGTGAACTTCAGTTGGCAGTTGGTGCGGTTCACATTGGCTGTCACCTCGCTCCATCCTGCGGGGTCCGCCGTGCTTGTGGTGATTTGCACCCAGTCAGCGTCGCCGTCGCCTTTCGCCCAGAGCGACCATCCGCGGTTGCCGCCGGTAGCACCATGCACGAATGTCACCTTGGTTACAGACGCCAATGCAGAGGTCACGATGTATGAGCCGCCGTCCTTTTCAGCCTGCAGCGTGCCGCCAACAAGCTCTTTGTCAAACTTGTTCCAGTCGATGCCTATGTCATCGGGGTTGGGGGCTACGTTCGTATTATATACGGTGAAAGACAGTTGCTCGCGGCTGTACTTGGTCGTAACAGTGTTAGCTACGGTTTCGTTGGGCGACGCGTCGAGGCTCTGCCATTCGGTGAAGTCGGTGGAGTAAAGCTCCTTCGACTGTATGTTTGAAACGAACGTCACGCTGATTTTCCACAGATAGCAACTGCCTGTGGCCACAACGTCAACATATCCCGCCGCGGCTTCAGCCGTGGTGGCCTTGTGTTCGGTCGGGTTTACCAGGTCTGCCGTTTCGCCGCCTATGGTGAAGTTGCCGTAATTTGGGCTTGGCGTTACGGTCACGATGTCCCTTGCCGACTTTACGGGCACGCGTATGATTGTGCCCTGGTTTACCTGCACGTCGGCGTCGCGCGCCTCAGAGTTGAACTTGCCGTTGGTTGCGTCAACGTAGAGGCTTACTCCGTCAACGTCAGAAGCCACTTCGCCCGTATTGCCTTGCAGGGCTACTGCTCCGGCCGCGGCCGGCACTTTGTTTTGGAAATCCCATGTCGCCGTTACGTCTTGGGCTTTCGCCACGCAAGCGACAAGAATGACGAGGCACAATATGCCCCATCTTAAAAAACGATGTTTAAGCATAAAAAATTAATTAAAAGGTTTTTTAATTTGTATTTAGTAAAGTCGTATTAATCTTCAGTAAGATTTGTATTTGCAAATTTACGAAAAAAGAACAAGAGTTACATTTGTAAGTTGTTAAAGAATATAAAAACAATGATTCCTCTTTTTGTCATAATGAAATGTTTTTCGCCTTTTGGCTTTCATTGTGTTTTTCATTGGCTTCCTGTAGCGGCGTTTTTTGCCGACAAACAGTTTCCTGGCGGGAAAATTGGCGTAAGAAGTGTGCAAACGTAAACGTCAGGAAATGAGCGTTGTAAGTGGTTCGGGTGTTCGTTTGTGCAAATAACGACATGCCTCCATGGCGTGAAAGGCGGTGTTTTGCTATGCGATTGGCCGTCTTTTGGCCTGCCGTTCATGGCCAATGGCGTGGGCTGAAGCCGCTTTCCGCCTTGCGTTTTGCCGGGTTTTGCCGTTTGCGAGTGCGCGTTTGCATGCCTTTTGGGGCGTTTGCGCTTGCCTTATTGGCGGCGCGGCCATGGCTTTTGTCCTGTTTCGGTTATTCTGCATGGCATGACATAAAAAGCATAATGCCACGTTTTGGGGCGTGATTGTTGATTTTTGTCAACTGCGTGTGCCGTGGCCTGATGGCCGGTTGGTTGTTTGTTCCATTGCGTGTGCCCAGCATCTTTGAGGAATATGGATAACAGTAGGGTGGTGTTATGATTTTTAAACAAAGTTGCCAAATGTGTTAAATAATTGATTTTTATCAAGAAAAATTTGCAATATTCAAGATAAAAGCATATATTTGCGACATCTTATTTATGATTTCGAAGTTTTAACGAAATCGCCAGAGGTTGGTAGCATCCTGCATCAACCTCTTTTTTTGTGGGCGGTTTTGTGGTTCGCGCTTAATTTGCTAATTTTGTAATCGGTAATAAAATCTAATGTCATGAAAAGAGTTTTTGCGTCAATGATATTGTGCCTTGCGGCATTCGTGCTTGTGTCGTGTGAGAAGGCGTACATCGAAGAGGATGGCGACAAGGAGGAGGCCACGACGGGCGGCACCGAAGACAACGGCGGGTGGTATAACGATAATGACGAATATTATGACAGCGAGTTCAAGACCGGCGACCGCGTTGACGTTGAGACGTTCAGGACGCAGCCAATTTACGTGCAGGTGTGGGTAGAGGGATACATCGTCGGCGCGGCTACGGGCGCGCACGGCAAGACCCGCTACGAGTTCGGCCCTGGCTTCACTTTCGACACGGCAATCCTCTTGGGCGGCAGCCCCGACGCCGACAGTGAGGATGAGGTAATCTCGGTCTGCCTGACAACCTGTTCTGAAAGCAGGCGTGACACGCTCAACCTCGTGCGCCATCCTGAGAACAAGGGCAAGCGCGTGGCCGTATTCGGAGTGCAGGAAACATACCTCAAGCTGCCCGGCATAAGGCATATCGACGCCTTGGAGTTTCCCGCCGGGTGAGAAGCCGGGCTGATGAAGAGTAGTTATTTTTATCGGATAAATTTTGTTAAGTGAACAATTATTTTTACCTTTGCCCGAAATATTAATGGTATATTCACGTTAAACGAAATTTCACGCCTATCGGAACATCATTACTTATAAGGAAAAAGAAAAAGTAATAATGGAAAATCTGAACATGTTGACAGACGAGGAACTGGCCTTGTCGTATATCAACGGGAACAACAAAGCTTTCGACGAACTGCTTGTTCGCACGCAAGACAAGTTGTTCACGTATATACTTTTTGTCGTAAGGGATGAAGACAAGGCCAACGACCTGTTCCAGGAAACGTTCGTGAAGGTGATAACCAAGCTGCACCAGGGCCGCTATGTTGACAGCGGAAAGTTCAGCGCATGGATTATGCGCATAGCCCACAACGTGATAATGGACTGGTACAGGGAGCAGCGTGCGCGCAACTTGGTGGAGCCTACGGAGACGAACGACCTGTCGAACCTCAGCGTGAACGACATCTTGGACTTGAACGTTGAGAACCGTTACGTCAACGAGCAGGTGATGACCGACGTGAAGAGGATGATGAACATGCTCCCGCCGACGCAGCGCGAGGTGGTGTTCATGCGCTTTTACCAAGACTTGTCTTTCAAGGAAATCGCCGAGCTTACGGGCGTAAGCATAAACACTTCGCTGGGGAGGATGCGCTATGCCATACTGAATTTGCGCAAGATGACGCGCGAACACAACATTGCTTTGCAACTCGACTAAGGGATATTGACAATAAAAAGGTGGCGATCAAGGAAACGGATGACGTCGGCGAAGACGCCCGGCTCATGTTACCTTGACCGCCACCTCTTTATTGTTGGCTTCTAAAGCTTTTTCAGTTCGCGGATTACTTCTTCCGGCTTGTCGGACTTGAAGATGTAGCTTCCGCTGACAAGGATGTCAACTCCGGCCTCGACAAGGCGCGGAGCCGTTTCGGCCTGGACGCCGCCGTCAACCTCAATGAGGGCTTTTGACCCGGTGGCGTTGATGAGTTCGCGCAGCCGTTTTACCTTGTTTATAGTGTTCTCTATGAACTTTTGCCCGCCGAAACCGGGGTTCACGCTCATGAGCAGCACCATGTCAACGTCGCGTATGACATCCTCCAGCATGCATACCGGCGTTGACGGGTTGAGCGTAACGCCGGCTTTCATGCCCGCCTCGTGGATTTCGTGCAGGGTGCGGTCAAGGTGGGTGCATGCCTCATAGTGTACATTCATCATCATGGCCCCGGCTTTTGCCGTGCGCTCTATGTAGCGTTCGGGCTTGGTAATCATGAGATGCACGTCAAGCGGCTTCTTGCATGTCTTGGCGACGGCCTCAATCACGGGGAAGCCAAATGATATGTTAGGCACGAATACGCCGTCCATCACGTCAAGGTGAAGCCAGTCTGCCTCGCTGCGGTTTATCATGTCGATGTCGCGCTGCAGGTTTATAAAGTCGGCAGCCAGCAATGAAGGTGAAACCAATGTAGCCATTTTCTCAGTGCATGTGCTTTTAGTTGAGGCAGTAAACCTCGTTTTGTCCGTTCATCTTCATCACCCTGTAAGTATAGGCTATCTGCCTGATTATGTTCAATGTCCTGCTTGACGGTTTCTTTTCTTCTTGTGTAAAATGTTTCATAGGCATTATATTTTTCAGTTGTTTATTATTGTAACGCAGTGATTTTGTTTTTATTACATCGTGTTGCCGCCTTTTTTGCTGGCAGGCGGCGATGCCGTTTCATGCCGTTTTCCCGCAAGTCAATTGGAGCAACGGCGTGCGTGCCGTATCTGCTTGAATGTCAGTGTGTTGCAAAAGACCGTCTTTTGTGTGGCGAAACGTGGCCTCTCATCGCCTGATAAGCCGCCTTTTGTTGCGTAAAAGGTGGCCGGTCAGGTTCGTACTTGTTGCTGAGGCGTGGCGTCATGGTGGCATTTCGTGGCAAGAAGGATGGCGCGAGTGTGCGCGGTTGGTGCTTGAAGTGTTGTTAGTTTGCCCTGTTTTTACTTTGAAAAATGATAATTGTCATGGAAAAATTTGTTTTGTTCGGCCATATTTCATATCTTTGCAGAAACAAACTATCGCCTTTCGTATGTTATAATAAAGGTGGCGGATGGACAATGTAATATCTATTTTAAATTAAATAACTTAAAAACAAAACTATTATGAAGAAATTATTTACTTTAGTGGCTGCCGCCCTTATGGCGTGTGGCGTGTACGCACAGCAAGAAGAAAAGGTATGGAACTTCTCGGAGTGGGAGGCTAAAGACTATACCGCAACTGAGACTATCGACGGACTTACGGTAGTCGCAACGTCAGAAAAGGGCATCACGGTTGACGAGAACAGCAAGACAATCAATGACGTGAAGTACACCCAACGTTTGAAATTCAACGGCTCGGGTAACGAAACCGCCCGCCACATTTGTTTTGACGTGGCCGGACCGTGCAAAATATCTATTGGCGTGATTAGCGGAAGTAGCAGCGCGACCGACCGTTTCCTCAATGTTGCCGCCGGCACTTTTGACGGCGTGATAGGCACAATGCCCGCTGACGGCAAGACAGCCATGGAGCAGACCGTTGAGTATACGGGCGCAGAACCTACGAAGATTTACGTTTACAGCGGAAATTCAGGGGTGAACATCTATTACGTCAAAGTGACTTCTGACGGCTCGGCGGGCATCGACGGCGTTACTGTCGGCGAACCTGTTGACGAGGACGCGCCTGTTTACAACCTCTCAGGCCAGCGCGTAAGCAAGGACACGAAGGGCATCCTCATCCAGAACGGAAAGAAGTATGTCAACAAATAAGTTGACGGCATAGCCCGTTTAGGCAATCATGACGCCCCGCACTTTCCATGGTGCGGGGCGTCATTGTCGTCAGTGTTGCGGATGGTTTACCGCCTTTTAGGTATTTTCTGGCTGTCCGCGCCGGTTGTGCGGATGTGAAAATACCTACTTGTTGTGATTGCATGTGTCGGATATTTTTTGTTATTTTGCAATCAGGATGCTCGGTATGGTTGTTTTTTTGATACCGTAATGTAGTAAACGTAGGCGAACAATGAAAAATAACAAGATGTATGAGGCTGACGATAAGATGATTTCGCTTATCGCCGACAATTACAACATTCTGCAGAGTCTTGGCCGCTTCGGCATCAATCTCGGTTTCGGCGACAAGACGGTGCGCGAGGTGTGCGAGGACCAAGGCGTTGACACGTACACGTTCCTCGCGGTGGTCAACTTCTCCATCAACGGCCATCGTGACATCGACGACGGCGGACGGTTCTCAATCCCCACGCTGCTGCATTACCTGAAAGCGTCACACGAGTATTATCTCAACTTCCAGTTGCCCTCAATCCGCAAGCAACTGGAGGGCGCGCTTGACGAAAGCGACAACCTGGCACGGCTCATCATGAAGCTGTATGACGAATACGCGCATGAGATAAGGAAGCACATGCAGTATGAGGAGAAGACGGTTTTCCCGTATGTTGACGACCTCCTGGCCGGGAAGGTGAACAACAATTACGACATGGAGACGTTTTCAAAGAAGCACGGGCAGACCGACCAGAAGCTGAAGGAGCTGAAAAACATCATAATAAAATACCTGCCGAGCGACATACAGCACAACAACCAGCTTACGGCCACGCTCTACAACCTGTACAACAACGAAGAATGGCTTGAGAACCACTCGCTTGTTGAGGAAAGCATATTCATCCCCGCAATACGGAAACTTGAGCAGAAGTACAAGCAGAACGACGTAAGCGTGAAAATATCAAAGATGATTAGCCAGAACAACGACAGCGGCGAAACCCTGAGCGACAGAGAGAAAGACGTGATTGTGAGCCTTGTGCAGGGCATGACAAACAAGGAAATCGCCGACCATCTTTGCATATCAATCAACACGGTCATCACCCACCGGCGCAACATAGCCCGCAAATTGCAAATCCACAGTCCGGCGGGTTTGACGATTTACGCCATTGTCAACAACTTGGTTGACATCTCGGCGGTGAAATTGTAACGCCTTGTCTTGAAAAAGGACGGGGTGAGATAAAGAACAAACAACCAGCAAGCTTGCTTTCGTTGCCGACAAACGACGATGGCGGGCTTGCTTGTTTTATTGTTTGTCGCTTGGCCGTTTTGCGATTTTTATTTGCTTAAAAATCTGGAAAAGATTTCTTGTTGTGATATTTTGTGCTATCTTTGCAGTCCAAAAGTTTTACCAAATGGGAAACTTTTTATGATTGTTAGCATTAAAAGTTTTCCAAAATGATGAACTTGAAGTTGAACATTAAACATAAAATATTACAAAATGGCAAACATTAAGACCACTGATTTTGCGATAACCAAGCGTGACGGCAGTGCGGAACGTTTCAGCTTGGACAAGATAATGAACGCCATAGTAAAGGCGTTCGGTTCGGTAGGCCAGTCGGCTGATTTGAACTGCATATTCCATATTATCAACCATTTGGAGCTGAAAGACGGCATAACCGTGGAAGACATACAGAACCAGGTGGAGGAGGCTTTGATGAAAGAAGGGCACTACAAGGTGGCAAAAAGCTTCATGCTTTATCGTCAGCGGCACACTGAAGACCGTGAGACGATGGAAAAGATGAAGTTCCTTTCTGACTATTGCGACGCGAGCAACGCTGCCACAGGTTCGAAGTATGATGCCAACGCCAATGTGGAACATAAGAACATTGCCACATTGATAGGCGAATTGCCTAAATCGAACTTCATCCGTCTGAACCGCCGCTTGCTGACGGAGCGCATGAAGAAGATGTATGGCAAGGAGCTTGCGGACAAGTATATCTACCTGCTTGACCACCACTTTATATATAAGAACGATGAAACGAGCCTCGCAAACTATTGCGCCTCGATAACGATGTATTCGGGATTTTTGGAGCTTTTGGGAGCACTTGGCACGTTAATTCAGCTCT
>OGYE01001244.1_pt1 | contig 16667 bp, 17 predicted proteins | sample 1576471 | NCBI WGS metagenome assembly OGYE01 (sample SAMEA3541532, study PRJEB24748) | human gut metagenome | biome: human gut; feature: human-associated habitat; material: faeces | place: China | collected 2012
GCTATTCGTGATTGTGCGAAAGGAGCGGCAATTGCAACCATGCCCAGCGGAATGCCCAGATCCTTGTTTTCGTCCGGATCGACATAGACGGGAATGGCACCATTGACAACCAGCGCATTGATGGCGCTGCGGTGCACATTGCGGGGCATGATGAGCTTTTCTCCCGCCTTGCAGACTGACATGATCATCGCCTGGGAAGCGCCGGTAGCACCGTTGATGATGAAAAAGGCGTTGGCAGCGCCGAAAGCCTCCGCTGCGAGCATCTGGGCATCCCGAAGCACCGATACCGGATGGCAGAGATTGTCCAGGTTTTTCATGGAATTTACATCGATCTGTACACAACGGTCTCCCAGAAAATCGGCGAGTTCCTGATTGCCTCTTCCGCCCTTGTGTCCGGGAACGTCAAAGCGTACCACACGATTCAGCAGATGTTCTTTCAGCGCATCCATCAAAGGTGCATCCTGCTGTGTCCATTTCATAATCGCAAGCCTCCTCAGTAGATATTTCTGCCGCTGAAGATCTCTATCATTTCCCGACGGAGGCGGTTGGTGATATCCAGTCTGACACGGGGTGTATAACTGTTGATAAAACATGTGCATTTTTATATTTTCCTGTGTATTATTCTAATTTTGAAATAATTTCATTAATAATATTATCTAGTTGTTTGTTCTCTTTTCTTTCTTTTTCAATCTTATCACATGAATGCATAACTGTTGAATGATCTCTTCCACCAAATTCTATACCAATTTTAGGAAATGATTCATCCGTTAGTTGTCTCGACAAATAAATTGCTATTTGCCTTGGAAAAGCAATAGTTGCGACTCTTTTCTTTGATTTTAGGTCTTCGACTGATACATTATAGTGTTCTGCAACTACCCTTTGTATCTTCTGTATATCATTTTTAAAGTTAGTCATAGGTGTTATAGTACCTTTTAATGCTTCAATAGTTAAATCAAGTGTTATTTCTTCTTGAAAAAATATTGTAGAATAAGCACAAACTCTTGTTAAAGCACCTTCCAAACTTCTTACATCTGATGGACACATATTTGCTATATAATCAATCGCATCATCACTTATATGCCTTGAAAAATCCATATTTGCCATCTTTTTTCTTAATATTTCTCTTCTTAAATCATTATCCGGTGGAAAAATATTTACTTTTAATCCCCAGTTAAATCTTGTTCTTAGTCTATCCTCCAAATGTTTTAAATCATCTGGAGAACTATCTGATGATATAATAATTTGCTTTTTATCATCATATAATGTATTGAATGTATGGAAAAACTCATTTTGTGTTTTAGGAGCATTTCCTAAAAATTGTATATCATCGATTATAAGTACATCAATATTCCTGTATTTATCTTTAAATAAATCTACATAATCAAAGTTAGTTCCGTCTTTATCTTTCTTATTTAATCCTAAAAAATCATTAATAAATTGATCACTAGTAACATATAATACCCTTTTATTTGTATTTTTTACAATATAATTACCAATTGCCTGCATTAAATGTGTCTTACCAAGACCACTATTACCATATATAAACAAAGGATTATACATTTTACCTGGATTTTCAGCAACAGCAAGTGCTGTTGCCTGTGCAAATCTATTACTCTCACCTACTATAAAATTTTCAAAAACATAATCAGGATTTAAATTTGCTTTTTCTGAACTATTATAAGGTACACCAAGTTCTTCTTCTTTCTCTTTTTTTACAGTAATCTTTTTATTATTGTATTCATTTTCAAGAACAAACTCAAAATTAAAATTAGTTCCTGTTATACTGTTGAAAATATCACTGATTATATCAATATAAGATTCAGATAAATGTTTTTTATGAGCGATAGTTGGAACAATGATTACAGCGTGTTCTTCATTTAATTCAACAAGTTTTGAAGTTCTAAACCATGTATCGTACGATAAACTATTTAATTTAGTCTTCATTATACTTAGAAATTTATTCCATATATTATCAATGTTCATGAACTATCACCTCCCCCTGATTGGATAGTAAAGTTATAAACTTATTATAACTCATTTTTGTTCATTTTCAAGGCTAAAAATTAGTAAACAACACTTATCAACATAAAATGTGGAAACTACTCTATATAAAATAAGGGATTACAATACTTTTCCACATTTTCCACAAATTTACAATTAACAGGTACTTTTTAAACAACCATTATTTTTCCACATTATTGTGGAAAATGTTGATAACTTTATTTGACTATATATTATAAAGAAAAAATAAATATTTTTCCACAAAAAACTGTTAAAAAGTAAAAAAAATGTCAAAATATTAAAAAAAACAGATGTTTAAATCTGTCTTAAGTATTCAGCAGTATTAAATAATTTCATACCATTTGAGCCCTTTAAAAGTATAATATCATCTTTTTTTAGGTAATTTTTAAGAAATTCATGTGAATCACTTTCGTTATTAAATATATTTATATCTTTATTAAAGTTATTTTTAATAAGCTCATCTTTTATAAATTTTACTTCATTACCTACTAGTATTACACCATCAATATCCTTATTTAATATATAATTACCTATTTTCCTGTGTATATCTTCTGAATAATCACCAAGTTCTAAAATATCACCTATCATTAATAGTTTTCTATTATAATTAGATTTGGAAATCATATCTATAGAATTAATTAATGAATCGTAACTGCAGTTATATGTATCATTGATTATTGTAGTACCAGTTTTATTTATTATTTTTTCAAGTCTATTACTAGGTAATTTGAAGGTTTCTATACCTTTTTTGATATTTTCATCACTTATATTAAGTTCTTTTCCTACTGCATATGCAACTAAACTGTTATAAATAAATGCTTCACCAGGTGCATTAACCTCGAAATCAGTATCTTTTATTTTAAATTTACTACTAAAAATTTCATCAACTATATTTGTTGCCATATAATCACTTTTATTATTTATACCAATAGTTTTTATATTAGCATTAATTTTATCTAAATTATTATGAATCATATCATTATCATTATTTATAATAAGAGTACCATTTTCTTTAAGTCCATCGATAATTTCAAGTTTAGCCTTTAATATATTTTCTCTAGAACCAAGATTTCCAATATGAGCAGTACCTATATTAGTAATAACTGCGATAGTTGGTTTAGCTATTTTACTTAACAAAGTTATTTCATTTAAATGATTCATACCCATTTCAAGAACCATAGCGTTATGGTCTTTTAATTTTAATATAGTTAAAGGAAGACCTATATGATTATTATAGTTTCCTTCTGTTTTTAAAACATTATATTTAGTACTTAATACACTTGATATTATTTCTTTAGTACTCGTTTTCCCTACACTACCTGTAACTGCGATAACAGGGATATCATATAATGATCTTTTATACGCTGCTAAATAATGAAGTGTTTTAATAGAATTATCCACAAGAATAATTGTTTTATCATTGTAATCTTTAAAATCTATATCTTTGACAGATTCTTTTTCTAGTATGCAAGCACTTGCACCCTTTTTAAAAGCATCTTCATAAAATAAATTACCATCAAAAGTTTCACCTTTAATTCCTATGTAGCAATCATTTTCATTAATTTCTCTAGTATCTTTAGAAAAATTCTCTATTTTTAGATTTTCATCACCAAATATAAGACTTGCATTACATTCTCTTATAATATCTTTTACTAATATTTCTTTCAAATAAATCACCTACTCTATCCTTATTATATAAAAGGAGGAAAAATCCTCCCAAATTTTAATTATTTTTAACAAAATTTCTAACTATTTCTTGATCACTAAAATGATGCTTTTCAGTACCAATTATTTGATAATCTTCATGACCTTTTCCAAGTATCATTAATATATCATTATCTTTTAACATGTTCATTCCTTTTATAATAGCATCTTTTCTATAAAAAATTATTTCATGATTATCCTTATTTAATCCAGTAATTATGTCATTCATAATTTGTTTTTCATCTTCAGTTCTTGGATTATCATCAGTAAATATTACATAATCAGAATTTTCTTCAGCAGCTCTTCCCATTATTGGTCTTTTTGTTCTGTCTCTATCTCCACCACAACCAATAATAGTTATAATTTTTCCTTTTTTATATTCATTTGCGCTCTTTAAAACGTTTATAACTGCATCAGGTGTATGAGCGTAATCAACAAATACACTATTTGTATTATATTTAATCATTTCCATACGTCCAGCAGGTGCCATTAAATCTTTGGTAATATCAATAATACTATCAATACTAAATCCTAATTTATGTACAAGCATAAGCGCAGTTAAATAGTTATACACGTTATAACTACCTACCATATTTATTTGTGTATTATATATTTTATCTTCATAACTAAATTCTATTTTTGTGTGCAAATGTGATAAAGAATAATCTTTTATTAAAACATCAGCATCATTTTTACCAATAGTTATATTATTATTTTCATTTAACATGAATTTTTCATGATGAGGGTCATCTTTATTTATAATAGCGACTTTCTCTCCCCTAGTTTTTTCAAATAACTTTCTTTTAGCGTTTGCATAATTTTCTAAAGTTTTATGATAATCTAAGTGATCTTGTGTAAGGTTTGTAAATGCTACTTCATCAAATTCAAGACCAAACACTCTATTTTTATCAAGTGCATGACTACTTACTTCCATAACAACATATTCACAACCATATTCTTTTGCTTCTAGAAGCATATCATAAAGTAAATCAGTGTCAGGAGTTGTATTATTTAATAATCTTTTAGTATTTCCATAATAAAAACCAATAGTACCAATGTATGCACATTTCTTACCAAGTAATGTTAATAATTGATATACTAAGTAACAAATTGTAGTTTTACCATTAGTACCAGTTACTCCAATTAATTTCATATCTTTAATTTTAGGATAATAATTTTCATAAAGATAGTTATTTAAATATTCTTTTGTGTTTGGAACAACAACAGTTTCAACACTATAACTACCCTTTTCACATATAATTTTAGTCGCACCATTTTTAATAGCGCTTTCAATAAAATTATGCCCATCAGTATTTACATTTTTAATCGCAATAAATGTATCTCCAGGCTTAACCTTTCTAGAATCTGTTTTTAATTCTATCATCTAATCACCTCTATTTACATTATATCATATTCTTAAAAAAATTAATTATTAAATTAAATGTTTGTAACAAAAAATGGTTGACATATTAATAAAATATATTAAAATATATAAAAAACATTTGACTTTATATAAAAAAATGTATATAATTGTAATGTTTTATGAACTTGGAGGTGCAAAAATGAAAAGAACTTTTCAACCTAATAATAGAAAAAAAGCAAAAAAACATGGATTTTTTTCTAGAGTAAAAGGTAAGGTATTAAATAATAGAAGAAAAAAAGGACGCAAAACTTTATCTAAATAATTCCACTTTTTATTAGTGGTTTTTTTTGTAAGTAGGTGAAAAAAATGAAAAAAACTAATATAATAAAGAAAAATTTTGATATAAGTAAAGTATTAGATTCAAAAAAAGGATATAGAAATAGATATTTTAATGTTTATTATAATGAAAATAATGTAGGAAAACATAGATTTGCGGTATGTGTATCTAAGAAAATAGGAAATGCTGTGACTAGAAACAAAGTAAAAAGACAAGTAAAAGATGTTATAGATAAAAGCAATTTAGTATTTAATTCTAATACTGATTATGTTATAATAATAAAGAAAGAAATTAATGAAATAAAATATAGTGAAATTAAGAAAAATTTAATGGATCTATTAAAGAAAGTAACAGATTAGGAGAAACTTATGAAAAAAAGCAAGATAATGAAAATATTAGTTGTAGTGCTATCAATATTTATAATAACTGGTTGTACAACAACACTAAAAGATCCAAAAACTAAAAAGGTTGTAACTTATGAAGATGAAAAAGTTAAAATAACTTTAAATGAAAATATATTATGTAAACCAACAAATAAAGGCTTAGTAAAAGAATATAATAAATATAAAAAACAAATTGATATATCTAAGTTACCAGATTGTGATAAATTTAAACCAAGTGATGCAAATTACAATAATTTATGGGAAACTTTAGTAGTTAAACCACTTGCTTGGTTAACATTAAAAATAGGTAGTTTAGTAAAAAGTTATGGTATCGCACTTATAATTTTATCAATAATAATAAGATTAATACTTGCGCCATTTACTAAAAAAACTGCTATGCAATCAGAAAATATGAAGAAGATGCAACCAGAAATAGATAGAATAAATAAAAAATATGAAAATAAAACAGATCAAGATTCAATGACTAAAAAATCAATGGAAACAATGGCATTATATAAGAAATATGATATAAATCCATTCTCAAGTTGTTTATTTGCATTTATTCAAATACCATTATTATTTGGTTTCTTAGAAGCAATAAATAGAGTACCAGTAATATTTGAAGAAAACTTATTTGGTCTTATACTTGGAACAACACCATTTAAAGCAATTACATCAGGTCATATTGAATATGCAATTATAGTTATATTAATTGGTGCTACAACATTTATTTCTCAAAAATTAAATACAACAGCGCCAACACCTCAAACAAATGATATAAATCCAAATACAATGATGAATTTCATGCTTGTAATGATTGTAATAATGTCACTTAATTTCTCAGTAGCATTATCATTATATTGGATTGCGTCAACATTATTTACTATTGTTCAAAACTTAATAGTTATTAAAACAAGTAAAAAGAAAGAGGTAAAGTAATATGAAAGAATATTTATATGAAGGAAAAAACGAAGAAGAATTAATACTTAAAATGCTTAACGAATTAGGTGTTAAAGAAGATGAAATCTTATATGTAACAAAAGAAGAAACAGTAGGATTATTAAAAAAGAAAAAAGTAACAATTAAAGCAATTCTTAAAACTGATGTTTTAGAATATTCAAAGAAATTTGTTACAGATTTAGTAAATGCTATGGGATTAGATGTTAAACTTGAAACAAAAAGAGGAGAGAATAATATACTAATTAAATTATATTCAGATAATAATCCAATATTGATAGGTAAAAACGGAAGAACATTAATGTCAATTCAAAATATACTTCATCAATCAATATATGCTAAAACGGGCATTCATGTAAATATTTTATTAGATGCATCAAATTATAAAGAAAAGAAACAAAAAAACATTGAATATATGGCAAAAAAGCTTGCTAAAGAAGTAGCTCAAACAGGAATAGAAATTAAAATGGATTCAATGAATTCATACGAAAGACATTTAGTTCATGATGTTTTAAGTAATTATAGGGGTGTAAAAACTGAAAGCGAAGGAGAAGAACCTAATAGATGTGTTGTTATTAAACCATCTAAATAGGTTTCTTTTTTTATCATACATGATATAATTAAAAAAGGAAGTGATTTTTTATGAACGATACAATATGTGCTATATCAACAGCATTAGGCGTAGGAGCAATTTCAATAATAAGAGTTAGTGGAGATGAAGCAATAGATATTGTTAACAAAATATTTGATAAAGATTTAACTAAAAAAGAATCTCATACTATAAATTATGGACACATAGTTTATAATGGTGAAATAATAGATGAAGTAATGGTAAGTATAATGAAATCACCAAAAACATTTACAAAAGAGGATATAGTTGAAATAAATTCACATGGTGGTGTTGCTGTAACAAATAAAGTACTAGAAATATTACTTTTAGAAGGTGCGAGACTCGCAGAACCAGGAGAATTTACAAAAAGAGCCTTTTTAAATGGAAGAATTGATTTAGTAGAAGCAGAAAGTATAATGGATTTAATAGAATCAAAAACAGAAACATCTAGAAAACTAGCAATAAGTGGAATGGAAGGAAAAGTATCAAAACTGGTAAAAAATATAATAGACAATTTAGTAAAAGTAAATGCAAATATTGAAGTTAATATAGATTATCCAGAGTATGAAGATATTGAAATTGTAACAAAAGAAAAAATAGAGGAAATGTCTAAATATATAAATAAAGAATTAACAAAACTATTAAATGAATCAGAAAATGGTAAACTTATAAAAGATGGAATAAATACACTAATTTTAGGTAGACCAAATGTTGGTAAAAGTTCTATATTAAATAAACTTATAGAAGAAGACAAGGCAATAGTAACTAGCGTTGCGGGTACAACAAGAGATATAGTAGAAGGTCAGATAAGAGTAAATGGAATTTTACTTAATATAATAGATACCGCGGGTGTAAGAGAAACAGAAGATATAGTAGAAAAAATAGGGGTAGAAAAATCATTAAGTTTAGTAAATGATGCAGATTTAATAATACTTGTATTTAATAATAATGAAAAATTAACTGATGAAGATAAAAAATTACTTGAATATACAAAAGAAAAAAAGAGAATAATAGTAATAAATAAAATAGATTTAGAAAATAATTTAGATATTAGTAATTTAAAAAATGAAAGAATAGTAAAAGTTTCAGCATTAAAAGATAGCGGTATTGAAAACTTAAAAAATGAAATAAATGATATGTTTAATCTAGAAGAAATTAATTTAGGAGATTTTACTTATTTATCAAATTCAAGACAAATATCACTTGTCAAAAAGGCAGTAGAAATATCAAAAAATTTAGAAGAAGCATTAAATAATGATGTACCAATTGATTTACTTGAAATAGATATAAAAGAAATTTGTGAAATACTTGGAGAAATAATAGGCGAGAGTTATGATGATAAATTAATAGATACATTATTTAGTAACTTTTGTTTAGGAAAGTAGGAAATAATGAAGAATATAGGAATAATAGGTAGTGGTAGCTTTGGATGTGCACTCGCAAACGTATTAATAAAAAATCATAATGTAAAAATATGGTCCTTTAAAAAGGAAGAAGCAGATGTAATAAATAATGAACATAGATGTATGTTTATTGATAATTCAAAACTAGATGAAAGAATAGTGTGTTATACAAATTATGAAGATGTAATAGATGATTCAGAATATTTAATTTTGGTAACGCCATCAAGTGTAATTAGAAATACATGTAAAAATATAAAAGAATATGTTACAAATCAAAAAATAATAATCGCATCAAAGGGTATGGAAATAGAAACTAATAAATTTTTAATAGATATTGTAAAAGAAGAATTAGATTTAAAATATATCGGAGTAATCTCTGGACCAAGTATAGCAAAAGAAGTAATAAATGATATGGGATTAAAGATTGTATTCACATCAAATAATAGTGATTATAACAATGAAATAAAAGATAATTTTGAAACAGATAAATTTAAAATAGAATTAAGTGATGATGTAATTGGAACAGAATTAGGTGGAACATTAAAAAATATTATATCAATCGCATCAGGATTAGTTAATGGTCTTAATTTAGGAAATAATATGAACGCTATTCTTATTACAAAAGGACTAGAAGAAATAAAAGAAATAGGACTAAAATTGGGTGCTAAAGAAAACACATTTTATGGTTTATCAAGTCTTGGTGATTTATTAACAACATGTTTAAGTAATGAAAGTAGAAATAATAGATGTGGAATTCTTTTATCACAGGGTAAAAAAATAGATGAAATAAAAGAAGAAATAGGTATGGTTATTGAAGGACTTGATGCTTTAAAAATAGCACATGATATATCACAAAAGTATAATATTAACACTAAAATAATAAATACACTTTATGATATTATTTATAATGAAAAAAGTAAAGAATCTATAATAGATGTAGTATTAAACTAAAGAGGTAATTATGAATAAAAAGGTAATAATTGGAAACTTTAAAATGAATTTACTTCCAAATGAAGTAGTTTTATATATTGAAAATTTAAAGAAAGATATAGAAAGTAATAATGAAATTGTATTATGTGTTCCATATGTGGATATTCCTTATGCATCAAATATAGTAAATGATACTAATATTTATGTTGGTGCTCAAAATATGTATAGTAGAGAAGAAGGTCCATATACAGGTGAAATATCAGTAAAAATGTTAAAATCTATAAAAACAGATTATGTTTTGCTTGGTCACTATGAAAGAAAATTATATTTTAACGAAACAGAAGAAGAAATAAATAAAAAACTTATATTGGCATTAAAATATAATATAAAACCGATTGTGTGCATCGGATCAAATGAGTCATTAGAAAATGAAATAAATATGATATTAAAGGATATTAAAAAGGAATGTATAAATAATATAATATTTATTTATGAGCCAGTATTTTCAATAGGTACAGGTAATGCATTAGATAAAAATGAAATAATAGATAAAATAAAATTAATACAAAATATAATTTGTGAAAAATATGATGAAAAATTTAATAATCTAACATTAGGTTATGGCGGAAGTATTAATTCAAATAATGTACATGACATAGTTAATAATGATGAAATAAATGCAATATTAGTAGGATCATCATCATTAAATGAAAAAGAATTTGCAAATATAATAAATTTTAGTTAATAAAAAAACAGGATATCCTGTTTTTTTTGTATATTTTAAACGTTATTTAATATAAACCCCATTCGGCAAATTTTTCAAAACCACCAATGTTATTAATATATTCTCTAGCTTCTTCAACAATTTCATTATATGGTTTTCCATCAATCATATCGTCACCAATTGCACAGAATAGTTCTACTTCTTTACCTGTTTCTTGAGCTTTCTTAAACGCATAAATATTTATACTTACATCTGCTTTTGATAGATCTTTACCATGAATTCCTCCACCTGTTACAGATTGAGCCATATCAGAACCAAGTTTCCTATTTGTCGCACCAGTATCAACATTTGTGCCACCTTCCCATTCTCCTAATGGATTAATTATTATTTTTAGATTTGTTGTGTCCATTACTTCATTTATTATGTTTTGTATTTTTTCATTTGTTGCATTAGATTGACATATTATTAATTGATCTTCTGTAAGAATATATTTTCCATCATATGGAACATTATCATATAATTTTCTTGCTAGTTTACTTATTTGTTTTTCTAGATTATTAAGTGGTACACCTTTGAAAATACCATTATCTCCACATTTGATTCTTTCACTTTGATTTTTAGCAAGCTTTTCATCTTGTGGTACTACTTTTAAATTTAATTTAATTTTATTATTGCCTGTAATCCTTTCTAATATATTTATTATATCCATTTTCTTTATATCAACATTAGTTTCAATTATGACATTACACTCATTATGACCAATTAAAACTTCAACTGCTATCTTTGGATTTTCCTCTTTTTTGTACGCAAGGTCTACTATTGCACCTGCAATTCTGTCTGCTACCTTGTCTGGATGACCAGGATTTACTTTTTCAATCATATATATTTCCTCCTTTTTACATCTAATAAAAAAACACCCAAGATAACTTTCTTGAGTGTAAAAAGTTATCTTATAGAATCTAGCATTACCACCTAATTTAATAGGTTGGTGCGATTTCATTGGGCTAGTCCCTCCATCGCTCTTTATAAGATGTTGAATTAATTATACCTTAATTATCTTTTTCTAACAATATTTTTACTAAAAAATTTTTAATATTTAGGGGAAAAGTAAAAGGTTGTGGAGAATATAACATATGAAAGGGTTATTTCTATGTGATTGAAAGGAGGTAAAAATGGAAGAACTCTTATCAAAAAATATAAAGGAGGAACTTTGGTTACAATAAAAGGATATACAAATAATCCAGAACTAAGAAAAAAAGAGGTAATACCAGGAACATTTGATGCGGTTTTTAAAGCAGTATTAACAGAAGAAAAAGAAGTTTTAGCAGAAATAATAGAACTAGTAATTGGTATACCAAAAGAAGACGTAATAAAAAATGGAGTAATAATAAATAGTGAGTATGTAAGAGAAAATATAATTGAAACAGATAAAAAATCAGATTTATTAATAAGTATAGGAGATAATGTAATAAATTTAGAAATGGATAGAAGATATTATTCTGGCTCAAATAAAAAGAATAATAAATATATACACAAAATAGTAAATCATTATAATCCAAAGAATACAGTTCAAATATGTTTTACAAGTTATAAAGAAGGAGAAGAATTAAAAGGAGAAAAAAAAGTCAATAAGAAAATATATGTTTCAAGATAGTGATGGAAATGTAGAAGATTATGGACTTGAAAAATATAAGATAGACCTTGAATATATAGAAAATAAATATTATAATAATGATGAGTTAACTAGAAGAGAAAAAATCTTCTTAATGTTTAAAGAATCAAATAGAGAAAAATTAAAAGAAATCTCGAAAGGAGATAAAATTATGGATAAAATATATAAAAGATTAGACAAATTATCAGAAGATGAAGCATTATCATTATTATATGATGAAAAAGAAAGAGAAGAAGAAAAGAAACAAGCAGAAATAGAATATGCAGAAGAACATGGATTAAATAAAGGTATAAAACAAACTGCTAAAAATATGCTTGAGAGAAATATGAATATTGATGTAGTAGCAGAAATAACAGGTTTGTCTTTAGAAGAAGTTATAAAGTTAAAAGAAGATATATAAAAAAATAAACAGTTACATTAGAATATATTGTAATTGTTTTTTATTGTTAAATTTTTAATCTTGTAGTATAATACAAGTGCAAAAAAGAAGGTTGATTAAAATGAAATATGAAATAATTGTAGTTGGTGGAGGACATGCTGGATGTGAAGCTACACTTGCTTCTGCCAATAAAGGTCACAAAACATTACTTGTTACAGGTTCAAAAGATACAATTGCGATGATGCCATGTAATCCATCAATAGGAGGTTCTGCAAAAGGAATAGTTGTAAGAGAAATAGATGCACTTGGTGGATATATGGGTAAAGTTGCTGATAAAACATTACTTCAAATGAAACTTTTAAATAGTAGTAAAGGACCTGCTGTTAGATCACTTAGAGCGCAAGGTGACAAAATTACTTATCCAAAAGAAATGCTAAGAGTATTAGAAGAACACGAAAATATAGATATAATTGAGGAAATAGTAGAAGATTTAATAGTAGAAAATAATAAAATAAAAGGTGTTAAATTATCCACAGGAAAAGAAATTATGTGTGATGCTGTAATTCTTACAACTGGAACTTATATGAAAGCAAATATATTAGTTGGTGATAAAAGAACAGTTTCAGGACCAAAAGGAACAAGACCTTCTTTATACTTAAGTGAAAATCTAGAAAAATTAGGATTTAAATTACTTAGACTTAAAACAGGAACTCCACCTAGAATTGATAGAAGTACAATAGATTTTTCAAAGACTAAAAGAGAAGATGGGGATGACAAACTATATACATTTTCATTTGATAATAAACCTTATTATACTGTGGAAAACCAAGAACCATGTTATTTAACCTATACAACAGAAGAAACTCATAAAATTATTAGAGATAATTTAGGTAAATCTAGTATGTATGGTGGTTTTTATGAAAAATTAGGAACTGGACCTAGATATTGTCCATCTATAGAAGATAAAGTAGTAAGATTTGCAGATAAAGAAAGACATCAATTATTCTTAGAGCCAGAAAGTAAATATTATGATGATATATACCTTCAAGGTTTTTCAACAAGTATGCCATATGATGTACAAGAAGAAATGGTACATAGTTTACCAGGACTTGAACATGCTAAAATACTTAGATATGCATATGCGATAGAATATGATGCAATAGATTCAAGAGATTTAAAACCAAGTCTAGAAACTAAAATAATAGATGGATTATTTACCGCAGGTCAAATAAATGGTACAAGTGGTTATGAAGAAGCCGCAGGACAAGGATTAATCGCAGGAATAAATGCAGGGTTAAAACTAGAAGGAAAGGATCCATTAATCTTAGGAAGAGATGAATCATACATTGGTGTACTTATAGATGATTTAGTAACAAAAGGTGTAAAAGATCCATATAGATTACTTACTTCAAGAGCAGAATACCGTTTATTACTAAGACATGATAATGCTGATATTAGACTTAGAGCTCATGGTTATGAAGTAGGTTTAATTAGTGATGAACAATATAATAGATTAAAAGAAAAAGAAAAGAATATAGATTTAATAATAGAAGAATTAAAGAATATAAAAATAAAAGATGAAAAAAATATTACTGCATATGATTATTTAAAAAGAACAGAAGTATCAATTAATGATGTAAAAAATAAATTAAGTAAAGAATATGATGAATTAGAATTAGAACAAGCAGAAATCATGATTAAATATGAAGGATATATTAGAAAAACAAGAAAAGAAGCAGAAAAAATGAAAAAGCTAGAGAATAAAAAAATTCCTAAAGATATTGATTATGATAAAGTTCCTAATTTAGCTAGTGAAGCAAGAATAAAATTAAAAGAAGTAAGACCAGAAAGTTTTGGACAAGCACTTAGAATAAGTGGAGTAAATCCATCAGATGTATCTATTTTATCTGTTTATATGAAGAGGTATTTTAATGAATAAGAATGAATTTGTTTTAGCACTAAAAGATCTTGGAATAGATATAACAGAAGAAAAATTAAATAAATTAGATAAATATTATGATTTATTAATAGAGTGGAATAATAAAATAAATTTAACTAGAATAACGGATAAAGATGAAGTTTATTTAAAACATTTTTATGATAGTTTAACATTAATAAAAGCATATGATTTAAATAAGAAAATTAAGGTTTGTGATGCAGGAACAGGCGCAGGATTTCCTGGAATAGTTCTAAAGATAGTATTTGATAACATTGATATTACACTTGTAGATGCATTAAATAAAAGAGTTATGTTTTTAAATGAGGTTATCAAAGAGTTAAATCTAAAAAATATTACTGCTTTACACTCTAGAATAGAAGATTTTGCTAAAGAAAATAGAGAAAAATTTGATTTAGTTACTTCAAGGGCAGTTTCTAGACTAAATTTATTAGATGAACTATGTATTCCTCTTGTAAAAGAAAATGGTTATTTTATTCCTATGAAAGCAAATATAGAGGGTGAAATAGAAGAAGCAGAATCTGGAATAAAAAAATTAGGTTCAAAAAAAGAAGAAATAATATCATTTCTTTTACCTAAAGAAGAATCTGTTAGAAACTTAATAAAGATAAAAAAAGTAAATAAGACAAATGTTAAGTATCCAAGAGTTTTTGATAAAATCAAAAAAAATCCATTGTAAAATATGGATTTTTATTGTACAATAATAAGTAAGAATAAAAGGTAGGGAGCAGTTATGAACGAAAGGGAAAGAGAAATAATTGAAGTATCATTAGATGATATTATTCCAAATAGATTTCAACCAAGACTTTCATTTGACGAACAAGGATTAAATGAACTTGCTGAATCAATAAGACAACATGGAATAATACAACCTCTAGTTTTAAGAAAAATTGGCGATAAATATGAAATAATAGCGGGTGAAAGAAGATATAAAGCATCATATATTGCAGGACTAACTAAAGTTCCAGCAGTTATAATTGATTTAAATGATAATGAATCTGCTGAAGTAGCCATTGTAGAAAATATACAAAGAAAAGATTTGTCACCAATAGAAGAAGCAAAATCATATAAAAAATTGCTTGATAGAGGATATTTAACACAAGATCAATTAGCATCTAGAATGGGTAAAAATCAATCAACTGTATCAAATAAGTTAAGACTTTTAAATCTAGATGAAAAAGTTCAAGATGCTCTTTTAAATAATAAAATATCAGAAAGACATGCAAGAAGTTTACTAAAATTAGATAATAAAGAAGAGCAAAAAGAAGTATTAGATAAAATAATAGAAAAAAGATTAAATGTTAGAGATACAGAAGATTTAATTAATAGAAAATTAAATGGAGAAGAAGAATTTATTAACATTCCTAACTTATCTAATACAGGAATAGAAGAAACATTTGATTTTAATAATATTCCAAATATTTCAAATGATTACAAAAATGAGGAAGAAATAGAAAAAATGCCTACATTTAGTAGTAATCCAATAAAAGAATATAAAGAAAATGACGACGATATAGAAGTAATTAGTGATTTTGATAACGATATTATAAATGTTCCATCTTTATCAATTGCTAAAAAAGAAAAAAATATAGATGATGTAATTAGTAAAATTCAAAGAGTAGTAGAAGAAGTAAAAGAACTAGGTTTTGAAGCAAAATTAGAAGAATATGATTTTGATGGATTATATCAATTTGTTATAAAAGTAGATAATGAAAACTAAAAATATGATGAAAAAATCATATTTTTTTTAATATTTAGGGGAAAAGTAAATTATAACGGAGAATATAACATATGAAAGGGTTATTTCTAGAAAATAGAAAGGAGGAAAAATTAAATAACTCTTATCATTAATATAAAGGAGGATATTATGGTTACAATTAAAGATAATTATGTATTAGATGATGAAAAATTAGATGTTATTTTATCAAATTTAGAACATAACCTAAAGACATTATTTGAAAATGATAAAGATATGCTTGCAGAAATAATAAATGGTGTCACAGGAATACCAAAAGAAGATATAATTGAAAGAGGAATTCTTTTAGATAGTCAAGATCTAATAAATCCAGAAAAAGTAAAAAAATATAAAGACTCGGATATACTTATTAGTGTATATAATAATACAATAAATATTGTAATGAATAAAAAAGACCAAAAATAATAAAGGAGGGACTTTGGTTACAATAAAAGGATATACAAATAATCCAGAACTAAGAAAAAAAGAGG
>OGYE01001248.1_pt1 | contig 16637 bp, 12 predicted proteins | sample 1576471 | NCBI WGS metagenome assembly OGYE01 (sample SAMEA3541532, study PRJEB24748) | human gut metagenome | biome: human gut; feature: human-associated habitat; material: faeces | place: China | collected 2012
GAATATTTTATCATTGCCGAAATCCAATTCTTTTTTCTTTACCCTATCCAATTAATCGGAAGATTTTACAAAAGCATTCTTTTTAGGTCTCCCAAACCCTCAAAATAGCTTTGTTTTTTGCTTTAAAGTAGATTTAGACCTTGCTGAAATACAAAATCATGTTCTCCTAAAAAATGCAAGTAAAAACGGGATAACTGAGACTATTGCCCGATTTAGAGCCGGAAAAACCGGAAAGTGAGTCTCAGCTGTCTGTTTTGAGTCATTTTCATCCTAAATATTTTCCCAGTTAGAGATTTTTATTTTCCTAACTGGAAATATTATTTTCTTCTCTTAGAAGGGTAATCGTTCCAGCGCAAAATTGCCCTAAAAATGGTGCTTGTCGTCTATAAACGATAGAATTGATACATTTTTATCGTCTATAAACGATAAAAAGTTGTTGTTTTTGTCGTCTATAAACGATAAAATGTGTATTTGGATTACTGATGACATGCAAAAAGGCTGAACTTCGGGTTAGGAAGTTCAGCCTTTTGCTTATTTGTGATTTCAGGAAAATATAATAATTCTATCTGATACCATTATCTCTATCGCTATTGTTCAGCTTACGGCTGCCTGTATGGTATCTGCGGCCATGGCTGAAGTTGAAGCTGACAGTAAAGACAAGCATGTTGCCCTGGTCAGCAAGGCGTACCTTGTTCTTCTGCTGCACATACTTGTTGAAAAGTTCATCCTTATACACGCAGCCATGAGGATAGAATACGAATAATCCGAGAACGCCAAACTGCCAGTTCTTATAATTGTAGGTTACGGCAAGATTGGAGGTTGGCTCTCCGCCGTTTGTCTTTTCTCCCCAAAAACTCTTTTCCACCTTATAGGCACCATAGCCAATATTCCAATTGCCCGTCATGTACCGAATTTCTGCTCCATAACTGAAGTAATTGAACTCGTGGGAATAATCCAAACCCTTTGTCTTGACATTCTGATACTCGCACATGAGGTTCAAATCCAGATGATCCTTGATGAGGTGAACTTCAGGAGTCAACAGCAGGTGCTTGTAATCATGACTCTTCTGATTCTCCGGTTTGCTCACAAAGAGATAAGAGCCATCCTCCCGCTTTTCGGGCAAGATAGAAGTAGCTATAGGCTTGTCGTAATACGTCCAGTTTCCCTCCAGATACAAAGACATCAGCGGAATGTTCCAGGAAGCCGACAAGGTATTGTTGTAGCCGGTAAATGGCTTCAGACCGCTATTGCCGTCACGCGCCTCAAAGCTGTTGGAATATTGGCGCAACTCGCTCAAGTCGGAAAGGCTTGGGATGTCTGACGTGATTTTGCTGCTCCATTTAAAACTCAGATGGTCGCTAGCCTTTGCCTGTAAAGTTACCTGTGGTCGAAACAGCCATTTGCTGTATCCGTTCTCCCCCTGATGGATGGAAGACCTGGTTGCGCCAACTCCCACCTGATAACTGAACCACTTCTGCTGTCCCTGTAGCTGGGTGAAAAGATAGAGATTGCTGTACTTCAATTCCGTATCGGCATTACTGCTTCCCACATAGATGTTATCTGTGTGGCTGATATTATATTGTCCACCTACCGATAAAGCCATCTGTTTCCAGTTCTTGCTGTATGTTCCTTCACCAATAAGAGAGCGCTTTCTACCAGTTGCATCATAACTGTAATCGGTCAGAGGAGCGTTCTTTACAGATTCATCCGGCGATTTGTTGAACGTATATTCCCTCATACGATACTGGTAATCTGTGCCGATGTAAGTACCCACCAGGTTCAGAGCCAGGTTCTGGTCATGGGGCATGTTGAGCGAATAATAAATGTCCAGAGATGGAATCTGCTCCAGCATTTTTCTGTTGTTTTGCAGATATTGATTTGCCTTGCCGCTTTCCTGATAAAGCTGGTTCATGCCTCTCACAGGACTGTTGTGATTGTAGAAATTCAACCGTACATTCAATGTATATTTGTCTGGCTCACTAAGATTATAACCCAACTGTACATTATTGGTGGTGTATAGGAACGGAGAATCATAACCTAAATAATTGCGATGTAGAGTTTCTCCTGTGGGCAGATGATAAGTACCGAGACTCTCATAGCTTCGTTCCTCTACCGAGCGATAGGAGAAACTGTAGTTGATGCTGAATTCCGATTTCTTCACATTGTATTTGAAATAACCGTCGCTATTATTGAAACCTGCCTTGGTGCCTTGCATCGTAGAAACTCCACCCACATAACCGGCATAACGTCGGCGGACCTGGTAGTTGATGACTGCATCCAGATTGCTGTCTCCATATTTGAGTCCTGGAACATTGATGAATTCCACCTTTGTAACTTCATCCGGCTGCAAAGCCAATACATCTTGCATGCTAGCCTTGACATCGTTGATGCGTATTTGCACATCTCCGCCCTTTAATGACAGAACTTTGCGTTCTGCTCGATTTACGATAATGGTAGGCAAAGACAAGTTGTCCAACAGATCATAACCATTGGAAGCCGTATTCACCTGCTCTTTTGTAGGGAAGATGATTTGTCTATCTACTTTTTCTACAACCCTAGCGGCTTCAACGGTCACACCTTTCAACAGGTATGAATTCGCCTGCATCCTCACATTTCCGATGCGGGCAATAGGTACCAGCTTGCAAATCGTCTTGTAGCCCACGAAAGAAACCTTCATAAGGGCCTGCTTCTGTTGGCAGGGGATGACGAAATCGCCATTGGCGTTGCTCACGCCTCCACAGAGAAAGGAGGAATCCTTCGGGTTGAGCAGCTGGATATTGGCGAATTCTACAGGAAGATTGTGATTGTCTATCAGTCTGCCTATCAGCTTGCGCTCGCTCTTGCGTATGCATTCTACCGTGATGAGGCTGTCGCCCACGGTCATCTGCATCGGATAGAAACCGATTACCTTGCGGATGGCATCGGGAATATTGGCTGTCTTCACGTTCTGGGTAACTGTGAAATCCTCCAGTTCGTTGTAGATGAAACTGATTTTGTAGCGCTTGGAAGCCTTGTCGAGGTCGATGAGGACGTCCGACATGCTGCGGTCGTGATAGTTGCGCTGGATGTGCTGTGCGCTCATCGCCAGGGCGAAAGTGCACAGCAGGAATATGATGGCTGAAAATCTTCTCATAATGATACTTTTTAACTTTGAGCTTTGAACTTTATGATTACTTTGAGAGTCGATAATATTATGCTTACTTTTGATAAGCTTGTTATTTTACAATCAGCTCGTTTTGTTGCAATTCGATGTTTACATTCTCGAATTGGTTCAGTTCTTTTACGATGTTCTCGATGCTGGAATGACTGTTCCATTCGTAATAGAGGCGGAGGGTCTTGTCCTCGTTATTCTCAAACTTCACTTGTAAATCATAATAAGAAGCAATCTCTGAAATCATCTGCTCGAAAGTCACATTCTCGAAAGTTTTGTGAATGGCTGGCTTTTCTGGTTTCGGATGAGTCAGGGAATCCTTTGCTGCTACCTGCTTTGCGGAATCTGATTTTATGACTTCCGGATGAGTGTCTGCAGTTACCTGGGTTGTTTCCTGGCTGCGCTTGATGTAAGTATGGATTGCGGCAAAGGCAATACCCGAAATCAAGACAAAGCCGGCGATGGATGCTGCCAGTTTACGCCAGGAAGTTATAGGATGGGATGCTTCCTGAAGTTGATGTTTCTGGCTGAATTTCTCCCATTCCTCATCTACATTAATAATAGGAGAGGGGCTTTCAAGTGCAGAATCCACTTCCACCATCGTCTGATAGAGTTTTCGGCATTCCTCATCCTGCAATATTTCACGAATCTCCTCATCAGAATACTTCTCCTGATGGTCGATGATATCCAGTATTTTTTCAAACTTGTCCATAATAAATCTGCTAAGGGTTAAACTTTTGCTTTAATTTTCTGATGCCTTGTGCCAGATGCTTATAAACTGCCACTTCGCTGATGCCCAATTCCGTAGCAATCTCCCGATATTTCAGTTTCTGCCGAAAGCGGAGATCGAGTACTTTGCGGGTTTGTGGCGTGAGTTCAGCATCCATATAAGCCTGAATTGCCTCGTACTTTTCGGTCTCCCTGTCTATTTCGGCAATCGTCGCTTCCTGGGGAGCTATCGAAGGCGAAGTATCGGCTTTCAGAAGATGATGAACCCGGTCTTTCATCTTCTGTCGGCTCAACAGGTTGAGGCATTTATGGCGCACACATACCAGAAGATAGCTCCCGGCGTTAGTGGAAGGCAGGGGCGAATTGCTGGTTATAGTCTCGTTATCAAGACCCAGTTGGGTCTTTCCGTCGAGCACATCGGCAAAGACTTCGCTCACCACATCCTTGCTGGCTGCATCATCCTTCAGAAGTACCCTGGCCAATTGGTACATCCTCAGATAATGCTGCCGGAAGAGCTGTTCTATCGTTTCTTTGTTTATTTGCATTACTTTATTTCTTTTCTTTTGCCTATATTACAATCGAATTTTCATTTTCCTAACCCTTAGCAGAATATTTTTTAATGCAAATTTTAAAGTTTTTGCCCTTTCAAGGCGTATGGGTTTGCTCCTTCTTCAGATGCTTGTAAAGCCACAGGAAGGCGGGAATGAGGAAGAGATCTGCCATGACCCACGCTACAGGGTCGCCGAAGCAGACACCCGTCCACGCCAGGGCTGGTACCAGCCAGAGACTCACGCCGCATCTCGCTATCATTTCCATTACGCCACTCAGCATCGAGAGATTGCTGTAACCCAGGCCCTGGATGCTGTAGCGCAGGATGGTGAGCAAGCCCAGACAAGGATAGAAATAGTTGGCTATGCGCATAAACTGGGCTGCATAGGTCACCACCTCAGCCTCGCCCTTATCCACGAAGAGCATCATCATCTCGTCGGCAAACGGATAGATGAGCAGGAAGGTGAAAACGAAATAAACCAGCATCATCCTGATGGAAGCCCTTACGCCTTGACCGATTCTATCCAACTTCCTGGCTCCCAGGTTCTGACCGCAATAGGTAGCCATCGCCACTCCGATGTTCTCGAAAACGCAGGTAAAGAGATATTTGATGCGCATAGAGGCAGTAAATGCAGCCACATAAACCGTTCCCAGAGCGTTGTTCGCACTCTGGAGCATGATGAGACCAATGGCGGTAATCGAGAACTGCAGACCCATCGGGACGCCGTTGTTCAGCAGAATGCTTATCTTCTTGTTGTCGAATTTCCTTGCCTCACCCTTCGGAATCAGAATCTGCATCTTCTTTTTGATAAACCAGATACAGAGCAGCACGGAGATTCCCTGAGAAAGCCAGGTGGCAATGCCTGCACCCTCTACGCCCAGTCCCATGCCGAGAATCAGAATGCCATCGAGAATGATGTTGATGACCGAGGCGGTAATGAGGAAATAGAAAGGCTGTTTGGAGTTGCCTAGAGCACGGATCTGACCGGAGAGCAGATTGTAGGCGATAGTGAAAGGAATCGCCGCAAACTGCAGCATCAGGAAGATGTAGGCGTCATCGAACACCTCCTTCGGCGTATTCACCAGATGTAGAATCTTTCCGCAGAAGATGCAGGAAAGAAAGGTGATGACCACGGCAAACACCACGGCGATGCGGATGCTGTTGCTTACGTAAGCCCGCATCTTGGCATAATCCTTGGCGCCGAAAGCCTGGGCGACAGGGATGGCAAAACCGGCACAGGAACCGTTGCAGAAGCCCATGATGAGAAACATGATGGAGCTGGATGCGCCAACAGCCGCAAGAGCTCCCACGCCAATCCATCTTCCCACGATGGCGGCATCGATAATGAGATACATCTGCTGAAGGATGTAACCCAAGATAAGTGGAATTGCAAATTTGATGATGGCTCGCAAGGGCGAGCCCTCCGTCATGTCATTAGTAGACTTTGAGTTTTGAGTTTTGACCATTGAACTTTATGATTAGTTTTTGTTATCCTAAAAATATAAGGAGGATGCACTCTTTATTTGAGTGCATCTCCAATCTTCTGTTTGATTTGTGCCATTTTGTTGCGGCGCTCAATGGAGAAGGTATCTCCGTGGGCTTCCACATAATCGAAGAGCATGAAAGCCTTGTTCAGGAGTTCGTCTCTTGTGGGCTGTCCCACCATATCTGCCTCGTGATAATAGAGTTCGGCAAGCATGTCCATCTTGGAGAGTCGCTTCTCCTCGTCGTCGATTCCTGCCATCGCCTTCATCACGTCTTCGATGGTGGCGATGCTGTAGAAGGCGTAAGGACCTACGTATTGATTGTAGAGCTCCCTGATCTTCTCACGTCTCACCTCCACCTCTTTCTTTTCGAGCATTCTTTCGAGTGCCGCCATAAACTCGCGAATCAGTCGCTGTATGTAGTCTCGTTGTAGCATAAAATAGTCTTTGTTTTATTCGTTGTTGTTGATAGCCTCCACATACTCCCACAGTTTCTTGTAGAAAGGATGTTTCGTCATCGTGTCCTTGTTGCCCAGGATGATGAGCTTCATTCGGGCTCTCGTCATCGCCACGTTCATGCGGCGGAGGTCTTTCAGGAATCCGATCTGGCCTTCATCGTTGGAACGTACCAGCGAGATGAGGATCACATCGCGCTCCTGTCCCTGGAAACCATCCACCGTATTCACGCTTATCAGGCGGCGGTAAGGCTTGAAGAACTCATATTTCTTGATGAGCTTCTTCAGATACTGTACCTGGGCACGGTAAGGCGAAATGATGCCTACATCGATTCTTTCCTCCAAAACGCGCCGTTTGCTTATCTTGGTGAAGTATTCCGCCAGGGTGAGCAGGGTAAGTTCGGCTTCCGCCTTGTTGATACGCCCGAAACTCTCACCCACAAACTGTTCCTTGAAGTTCAAATCAAAATTCTGATTGGCTGCAGATGAGGCAGATGCAGAATCCTCGGGAGCATCTTCTCCTTCTATCGTTATCTGATTCTCCTCGTTCGAAGTATCAATCCACGTTATCGGATGGTCATAATCCAATACGCTCCGGTATTTGATCTGAGGCGCACTCTCCACCTTACCACCGTAGAACCAGTCGCTGGAGAAGTGCATGATTTCGTCGTTCATGCGGTATTGGATTTTCAGCAGGGTTACTACTTCCGGCTTGTTTTCGGCGATGCGCTCCATCAGGGTCTTGCCCAGTCCGGCTCTTAATGCCGCAATACTCTTTACGGTAGGCGGCAGCTGACAATGGTCGCCTGCCAGAATCACCCGGCTGGCTCTCTTCATCGGAATCCAGCAGGCAGCTTCCAAAGCCTGCGCAGCCTCGTCGATAAAGAGGGTACCGAACTTCATGCCTTCCAGCAGATGATGGGCAGAACCTACGAGGGTACAGGCGATGACACGCGCCTCGCCAAAGAGTTCGCTGTTGATGCGGATTTCTATTTCGGCGGCACGACTCTTCAGCCTATCCATCTTCTGATGATAGTTCTCGCTGCCTTTCTTCCTGTTTTTCCTTAATTCTCTGATTGCCTTGCGGATAGCCCAAAGCTGCGGATAGTCGGGATGACTCTCGAAACGGCGCTCGTAGGTGAAGCCCAGCATCTTGTCATTCACACGGGTAGGGTTTCCGATACGTAGCACGTTGATGCCTCTATCCACCAGTTTTTCGGAAATCCAGTCTACCGCCATATTGCTCTGTGCACACACCAGAACCTGGCTCTCGCGCATCAGGGTTTCGTTGATGGCTTCTACCAGGGTTGTTGTCTTTCCGGTTCCCGGAGGTCCGTGAACGATGGCCACATCCTTCGCCCAAAGCACCTCGTTTACCGCTCTTTCCTGGGTAGGATTGAGCCAAGGGAACTTCATCGGTTCGAAGGAGAATCTTCCTGCCTTCTGATGGGAATAGAATAAATCGCGGAGATAAGCCAGACGGTTGTTCTTCGCCTTCATCACGCGGTCCAAGGCCTCGAACATCAGTTTGTAGCTGGTTTCGTCAAAGGATAGCTGTACGCCGATAGGATCGGTTGACTGCTGAAGTTCGAGCAGAGGGGCAGAATCGGGTACGGTAATCACCATTCTGTCGCCATCTACATAGCTCACGGTTCCGGTAAAGGAGAAATATTTAATACTTTGACCTTTGAGATTTGAATTTTGAACTTTATGATTAGCGTCTGAAGGGTTTTCTGACTGCTGGAGGGCTGTGTTGCCCTGGTTCTCATTCTTGCCCATCTTCTTGACCATAAAGAACATGACGGGGCGACCGAACTCAAAGTTGTGCTCGATATCCTGGTCAGAGGTTCGGAAAACCTCTATGGCTGTCTGGTTCAGCGAATTATAAAAGCTCTTTCCCACCTGTAGCGGGAACCAGGCATCACCTCGTTTCACCTTCCGCTGCAAGCCCATCTGTTCGGTAAGCTTGCGGAAGGCTTCTTTCTCGGTATAATACTCCAGCTGGAGCAGGGTGCGTTGCTGCAATAATGCCTGAATTGGTGAAATCTGTTCCATATAGGGTGCAAAGTTACACCAATTCAGGCAAAAATAAGAAGATAATAGGATAAATTATCTAAAATTTATTTCATGATGCGTTCTACGTCCTGAATGGTGCGGTTGAATGGTCCGTTGTGCTCCAGTTTGATGGTACACATGGCTGCCGCAAACTTGCCGGCTTCTACCGGATTGGCTCCCTGCAGGCGCTTGTAGAGATAGCCTGCCGAATAGGTATCGCCGCATCCGGTAGCATCTACTACTTCATGAGGAGGATAGGCTGGAATGTCGTAGAACGTATCATCTACATAAACCAGCGAACCCTCGCTACCTAGGGTGATGATAACCTCGGCTACGCCCCAGGCATGAATCAGCTTGGCGGCTTCCTTCGGGTCCTTCAGTCCGGTAATGGTCTCCATTTCGGTCTCATTCACCTTCAGATAATAGGTGTTCTTGAGCACATCGAGCTTATCCTTCCAGTCGATGGCGTAAACTTTCTCGTCTCTCACCTCGCGCAGATATCCCTGCACATCGATGGAAACTTTTCCCTTCTTGGCAAGAAAGGCAACCACTTCTGGCGAGAAATCATCGCTCAGCAGACTGCCCAGGTGGAAGACCTTGGCCTCTACATGCTCCAGCTGCTGGATGGTGAAAGGATCTGCCTTGGCAAGCACACGCTGCTTACGGTCGTTAGGATTATCGCCATAAATATTCTCGAAGAAAACCGTATTGCGCGATGGGTTCAAGGTGACGTCTATTCCAGCCTTGAGCATCTTTTCAACCGGTTCCTTCTCGGTAGGATCCATCGCCGTAATGAGCGAGAAACTTACATCCTTTGGCAATTGGTTGATGGCGTAGGCAAAATAAAAAGAGGTGCCGCCAGCCATGTAAACCGTACTGCTCGGGGTCACGATTTTATCCTTTGTTACGTGCCCAATACAACAAATATCTTTCATTCTTATTACATTTTGCGGATGCAAAGGTACTGCAAATCGAGAATAATACAAAAAAAAATGGGAATTATTTTGTTTTGTTCGCATTTTAATGTACCTTTGCATCGATAAAAAGCAATTTTTAAAATATTATCTAGAACAGATATAAAGAAACATTATGTGGTTTGATAATTTAATCAACGTGCATTCGGCGGTGCAAGGCATCGTCATCCTGTCTTTGATTTGTACTTTGGGTCTTGCCCTCGGCAAGATTCATGTCAAAGGAATCTCCCTTGGCATAGCCTTCGTATTCTTCGTGGGTATTATAGCGGGGCATCTAGGGCTCTCTATTGACCAGAATATGCTGGAGTTTGCAGAAAGCTTCGGCCTTACCATGTTTGTGTATGTGCTGGGTCTTTATGTGGGTCCTAACTTCTTCGGTTCGATGCGTCACGAAGGCATTTCGCTCAATCTCTGGAGTCTGGCTGTCATCCTAGTGGGAACCTTGTTCTCGCTCGGCTTGTGCTGGATTTTGCCAATCAGTCTGCCTGATATGATGGGCATCCTGTGTGGCGCCACAACCAATACGCCTGCCCTTGGTGCTGCCCAGCAGGCGTTGCAGCAGTTGGGCTTGCCTAGCGAAGGTGCGGCTCTTGGCTGTGCCGTTACTTATCCGTTGGGTGTTGTGGGCGTTATCCTGGCGATGATGCTCTTGCGCAAACTCTTTGTGAAACCGGAAGATCTGGAGATTCGCAGTAATGATGATGATGACCATACGTCTATCGGACAATATGTAATCGTGAATCCTGCCCTGAACGGCAATACCATCGCAGAGATTACGATGATGACGCATCGCAAGTTCATCATCTCCCGTGTGTGGAGAGGCGAACAGGTGATAGTTCCTCAGGCTGATACGGTTCTTCATACGAATGATAATGTACTCGTGGTTACCAATAAGGATGAAGTCTCGGCGATGCAGATTCTCTTCGGAAAGAAGGTTGACAAGGAGTGGAATAATGATAAGGTAGACTGGAATGCGATTGATGCGAAGGTAGAAAGCCGCATTATCGTTGTTACCCGTCCGGGACTGAACGGCAAGCGCCTGGGCAGTCTGCAGATGCGAAATTCCTATGGCGTGAATGTGAGCCGGGTACTTCGTGGTGATATCCGTCTGCTTGCTACAGATGACCTCCGTCTGCAGTACGGCGACCGACTGACGGTAGTTGGCGACCCTACGAGTATCGACCATGTAGAACAGTTTCTGGGTAATGCCGTAAAGACCCTGAACGAGCCGAACCTCGGCGCTATCTTCCTCGGAATCATTCTTGGTCTTGCCGTAGGAACCATTCCTCTGGATATTCCAGGAATGACGGCTCCTGTACGTCTGGGTATTGCCGGCGGTCCTATCGTGATGGGTATCCTGATTGGTGCGTTGGGGCCTCGTGTGCATTTCATCTCTTACATGACGCGAAGTGCAGGTCTGATGCTGCGAGAACTGGGTCTTGCCCTCTATCTTGGTTGCCTGGGATTGGCGGCAGGTGGACAGTTCTTCGAGACGGTGGTCCGTCCGGAAGGTTTGATGTGGGTAGGCATCGGTTTCCTTATCACGGTTGTGCCTGTGGTTATCGTAGGTCTCATCATCCTGAAGACCAAGAAGTATGACTTCGGCAGTATCTGCGGAATCCTCTGTGGAAGTATGGCGAATCCGATGGCGCTTACTTACGCCAACGAGACGCTGGATGGCGATACGCCAAGTATCAGTTATGCTACGGTTTATCCGCTCGGCATGTTTATCAGAGTGGTGATAGCCCAGGTTATCGTGATGTTCTTTGTCTGATATTCCGATGTTTTCATCTGTTTCTGCGGATTCTGTCATCCGCAGATATGAAGAAAGGCTGGTTTCGGTTAGAAATCAGCCTTTCTTGTTATAGTCATCTTCTTTCCCGTCATCGGGTGCTCAAATGTGATTTCCTCTGCATGAAGATGCAGTCTTGTTGCCGGCTCGTTGCCGTAGAGCGGATCGCCGATGATAGGGGCATTCAGACCTTCCTGATGAGCACAATGCACTCTCAGCTGGTGTGTTCTGCCCGTTTTAGGATAGAGCGCCAGGCGCAGATGGGTATCGTCAATACGCTCTAGAACCTCGTATTCTGTAATGGCTTCCTTGCCCTGTTCGCGGTTTACCATCTGGCGTGGACGGTCTAGGAAATCTGCTATCAGGGGGAGCGAGATGTAACCTCTTCCGCTTTCAGCTTCTTTCAGAATCCGGTTGCACGATTCCTTGTCTTTTCCGCAAACGATGGCTACGTATTTCTTCTGAACCCGATGATTCAGAAACTCCTTCTGCAGGCGATGATAGGCAAACTCGGTCTTGGCAATAATCATCAGTCCGCTTGTTGCCATGTCCAGACGATGGACGATGAGCGGACCGGTCGCTTCCTGATATTTCCTGCGCATCAGAATGTAGACGGAAGGCTGGGCTGCATCTTTCCCCGGAACCGAGAGTAAACCTTCGGGCTTATAGATGACTGCCAGTTCACGGTCTTCGTAGAGCGTTTCCACCTTATTATATATAGTAGCCTCGGTCTGTTGGGTTTCAAAGACTGTTTTAGGCAGCATCCAATGTAGTATCGGTTTGCATTTTCCGTTGCAGGCAGGATAAAACTGAAGATGATGTCTGATTTCTTCTTTCGGATTCTCTCCCCACCAGAACATCGCCATCTGCAGAGGCTTGTAGCCATGCTGGTAAGCGTATTGCAGGAGTTTCGGCTCGCAGCATTCTCCACTTCCGGCAGGTGGAATCTTAACCGCCTCGTCCTTGAAAATCTCCAGCAGGTCCTTGCTTTCTCCTTCCGCATTCAGCATCTGGAATTTCGAAAACAGCCATTGCTGAAGTTCTTCAGATAACTGTTTGCGGAGCTGTTTCGCACTTTTCAAATCCTTTTCGTAGTTTTCACATAGCGTTTCGTACGCCGTCTTTTCGTTTATCGACTTTTTCAGTCTCTTCAGTTCTGCCTTCATAAACTGGCTCTCTTTTATCATCGCTTTCTCCTCTTCCTCGCTCAGGGACGTTCCTGCCGAAAGGGCTTCCTGGCGCCTTGCATCTCGCTTTTCCTTTGCTTCTTTTATCTTTGTCTGATAGTTTGCGATAACTTCCTGGCGCTTTTGCTGCAAATCATCAATCAGGCTTTTCGCCTTTATCAGGGTTTCGTTGGCTTCAAACTGTCTGATTTGCTGGTTCATTTCCGAAATCTCAGCCTCATGTACCTTGAAATATCCGTCGGGTTGAAGATAATCGAAAACGGCTGGCACAAAACCTTCCCAGTCGCTTCTGCCACCAATCTGTCCGCTATAAGCTCTCAGATAGCCAATCTTACTGTTGTCGGCTTCTACGATAAGTACGCCGAACATCTTTCCACGGTCTATTTCCTCCCGCCAGTCGTTTCGCTGTGAGAGTTCATCCTGCAACTCTCTGCATGCTTCGATGCAGAGCGGATGAGGTTCGTAGCTGAATGGATTGTTCATCCTTTCAGGTATATTATTTTGTTCTATATTTTTAAATAAATGCATTTCCATGCTACAAAGATACACATTTAAACGCGTTTTAGTTCATATTTTTGCAAAAACATGAGTTTTTCAGTTATTTTTTTGTTTATTTGGATTTTTTGTTGTACTTTCGCAACTGAAACATAAATTCATTTAAATAGTCTATCATGGTAAGTGTATATAGAAAGATAATGACGATGCAGATTAAGAACGGACTGTGCCTTCTGTGGCTATTCGTTCTGATGCTGCTGTTTGCCGCTTGTTCTCATCGGCAGAAGGGTGATGAGTCGTGGCATAAAGATATCGATGAATTTGTGTCCGGTCACCAATCTCTCATGCAGAGTCATCCTGATTCGATGATCATGCTGATAAGAAATTTCAAATGTGAAGGTAATCCCGCTAAAAGCGATCAATGGAAAAAATTATTAATAGCTAAATGTTATTATATGAAGGGGGCTGATGCCCAATGCCAGTCGTTGATAGATTCGGTTAACGCTTATTGCAAACAAACTCCTGACAACAGAATTCTTTCTTATGCTGATAATCTGCAAGGCATACTTTTGCTGGTTTCCGGCAAGAGGAAGGAGGCTTTAATTTATTATGAGAAAGCTTATCATGAAATCATGAACCTTGACAGTTGCGGCAAGGCGATTGATGTATGTATCAATATTGCCGATGCGTCCAGACAGATGGGTAAGCTGGCGGATGCTTCTTCCTGGTATCGCCGTGCCTATTTCCTGGCAGATTCTCTGAATCAGCATGAAGCCCAGAACAGTATTCTCTCAGGACTGGGACAGGTTTATAATGATTTGCAGAATTATCAGCTGGCGCATCATTATTTCCAGAAGGCTGAACGCCTGTATCCGCCAAAGAATCCGAAAGATGTTTATTTCTTTTACAACAGTTGGGGAAATGTGTACAGCAGTCAGGAAAAACCGGCTGAGGCTCTGAAATGCTTCCTGAAGGCTCAAAAGGCTACACGGCAGATGGAACAGCCCCTGGCGACGGCTATTGTTGATGCTAATCTCGGACAGACTTATCTGGAACTCAACCGGTTGGATTCTGCACAGAAATATCTGACTCTTACCACGAAATTCTTCTTTGCCCAGCCCTCAATGCAGAGCGATGTGCAATTCTATGTGGATGGGTTGAATGCATCTCTGGCTCTGAAGCAGGATAGTCTGGCGAAGGCTACTGAGATTTTGAACAAGCCATACGATCTCTCCAAGATGTCGCCTAATTATCTTTACCTTTATCATAAGGGACTGGCGGCTCTTTGTGAGCGAAAGGGACAATATGCCAAGGCTCTGCAATATCAGAAACTGATGAATCAGTACGACGATTCGCTCCGTAACGCTACGATGGTTTCGAATGTTCAGGAGAATGAATTGAGATTCAAGCAGGATACGGCCATTGTTCGCCGTGATTTATCCCTTAGCACCACGCAAGCAGAGGTAAGATCCTTTAGAGTCATCCTGCTCCTGATTATCGGCTTGCTGGTAATGAGCGTGTTGGCTCTCATCGCTTTCATCCGTTACAAATGGATGCGCAGCAAGCATCAGCATCATAAGGAGATGAACCGGATGATGGCTCTGAAGATGGAGAATGTGCGCAATCGTTTCTCGCCTCATTTTGTATTTAATGTGCTCAATATCTTCGTATCTAATCTTCCGAAGGGGGTTAATGTCAAACCGCTTCAGCTCCTGATACAGGTACTGCGTGCCTACTTGCTTTCTTGCGATAAGATGGCGGTAAGTTTGGAAGAGGAACTGCAGATGGTGACGAGCTATTCTACTCTTCGCCATGAAACCAATCCGTTCCTTCCGATGCCTCAGTTCCATGTTGCCAAGGATGTGGATATGAAGCTCATGCTGCCGTCTATGATTATCCAGATTCCTGTAGAGAATGCTTTGAAATATGCTTTTGTGGAAATGAAAGAGACGGAAGATAAGCCTTTGCTGGATGTAAACATTTGGGTTGAGGACGATATGCTCCGCATAGATGTTACAGACAACGGATGTGGAGTTTCGGGTACCGTTGGCAAGAAAAAGAAAAATTGTGCTGCCAGTACGGGAACCGGATTGAGAATTCTGAACAGTACCATCGAAATGCTTAATGCAAGCAACGAACGCAAGATGTTTTTCAAGATGCAGAGCAACAGAGGAGCATCAGAAGAGGAGGGTGGTACCAGGAATAGAGGAATATGTGTAAGTATCGGAGTTCCATGTAATTACGATTATAATGTCTTTAAGTAAGAAACTTTTCATAAGAATTTAAAAAGAAATAACATGCAAGATAGAATTAAGGTTGTGATTGTGGACGATGAACCACAGAGCATCCACAGGTTGCAGGATGATTTGGCTACTCTGGAAGATTTTGAGGTGATTGCCACATCCTCTTCGGCGGTATCGGCAAAGAATCTGGTGATGAGCATACAGCCCGATGTGCTGTTCATCGATGTTGAAATGCCTGGACAGACGGGTTTTGAGGTGTTGCAATCTCTGAGAGATGAAATTCCGATGGAACTTATCGTAGTATTTTACAGCGCCTTCGATAAGTATATGATTGATGCGCTCAGAGCATCTGCCTTCGATTTCCTGTTGAAACCTTATCAGCAGGATGAGTTTGAACTGGTGGTAGACCGAATCCGGCAGAAAATGAAAGATGGAGATGATGTGGATGAAGATGCTTCTTCCGTTCCAGAGTTCTCTTCCTGTTCTTCTGAATCAGTCTTGGCTTCTCAGAAGGCTCAGGATTTTTCGGGAATGAATGGGATGCTGGGAACAGCAGCCAAGCGTCTTGCCATTCAGACCATTTCGGGTTTATTGATGTTGAAGCCCGATGATCCTCGTATTCCTGCCGTGCGCCTTTCCGCTGGCGCACCCCGAGCCATGCCACCGACACAGCCCCGAGAATGAAGCCGATTTCCGCTGTGATATTCCGCGTAGATTCTATGGGACACGCCACAAACGCTATCGCAAGAACGATACTGATAATGAGGATTCGATTCTTTTTCATACGACCTCCTTCACCCCTCTGCCGGTGCCTTTCCTGTCACAATGCGGGCGGCTGATTTTGCACCGCATCCACAAAGAGAAGGGTCAGACCGATATACAGGATGCAGGCCAACGCCAGCAGCACACAGATACTGATACCGAGGATGCGCACGGTTTTGTTTCTGCGCAGATATTTACGGCACAGTACGATGCCGATAACCGCCGATGCCAACAGCACCACAGCAAGCCAAAGCGGCATATTGCCCACCTCCTTTACGCGCCGCGGAACACATCGATCATATTCGTAAACCACGTCAGCTCACGAGTAAAGCGCCGGCGCAGCTGTGCCGGATCCTCACGGCCCTTGCCGAGGTCAAAAAAGCCGTGCCCGCTGTGAACCGCGAGATACAGTCTGCCGTCACTGTTGAGATTTATGGAAAACTTACCGAAGGAGGAATCCGCCAGCGCCAGAATTTTCTCTGCGCAGTCGGGCGTCAGAATGTGCAGGGCTGCGACTTCATCACCGCTGCTTACATTAAAACGCTTATCGAAGGCCTCGTTTCCTGTCCGGATGGTTTTGCTGCCGAACAGCTTATCCATCCGTTCTCTTGGCCAGATGGTCAGCCAGGTCGGGAATTCCCGGTTCAGTTCGCACAGCATCCACTGCCCGGTATAGACCTCGCGCTCGTTTTTCTCCCACTGACCGGTTTCCTCGCGCTGAAACTCGTCTAGTTGTACCATTTCTATTACTTGATTTTTT
>OGYE01001250.1_pt1 | contig 16620 bp, 16 predicted proteins | sample 1576471 | NCBI WGS metagenome assembly OGYE01 (sample SAMEA3541532, study PRJEB24748) | human gut metagenome | biome: human gut; feature: human-associated habitat; material: faeces | place: China | collected 2012
AAGATGATATTATAATATCTATTTAAAACATCATTCATAATACTTCAACAAAAACTCCTTTAAATAAATTTTGCATTGCCTCACGACAATGCGTTTCTGCTTCGCAGGAATCTCTTCCTCCACAGACCAGATTCGGATCCTGCCGACCCTACTTATTATTAATATTTTCCTTTTTGAATTTATTAATTTCATCGATGGATAATCCCAAGATAGATGAAATGGAACCTATATCCATATTTTTTTGAACATATTAGTTGCAATAAACTTTTTTACTTCATTAAAACCAAGTTCATAAAAAGATATTTCTTTTATTGCTTCTCTATCATAGTAAAGCATTGAGTCAAAATTGATTGTTAAAGATGCTGCTTCATCAACCATTTTTCCATCAAATCATCTCAATCATATACATTTCTTAAAATTTGTTCATCAATATAGACAAGTAAATATAATAATTTTTCTAAGGATTTTCTTTCCTTAACACTAGTATAACTTGTCTTTATAATTTTTGCAAGATTTATATCAACAATTTCTAAAAATGAATGGATTTCTTGATGAGTTTTTGGAAGAACTAAGTAACTTATACCCACAATTTGATAAACTTTTTTAAGCTTAACTTTACAAGTCTTATCAGTACGAGTTTGTTTAAAATCAAGTGACTAATGTAAAAACCATTCTTATTTTGAAGAATCCTTGAATCGTAACAATTAACTAAAACCAAATCATATTTACACCAATGTCTTAATGTATAACTTTAAAACTTAGAGAATCCTCAGGCATATTCAAAACAGTACAAATAATTTTTGCTAAATACTTTTGACCGTTATCTGATAAAATAGTTTTTTCACTATAACATCACTCATGAAAAGTTCTCTTGTTTTTACAAATTTCAAGACTAATTCCTCCTTTCAATGAGCCTATTATACACAGAAATTTTCTAAATGCAAGCGTTTCGACAATCATCGACAAAAGTTTTATGAAATCTCTTTAAAAAGAGCTTTTATCGAAAATACTCAAGAAACTTTTTACTTGCAAAAGTAAGTAAAACAGACTTATTCAAAGCTAAATAAACATTTATATTAGGTATTGTTTTATTAATTTCTAACTCTTTTAAATTTTTAAAATTTCTATTTGCTAAATCAATAATAACAAAACCAACACCTAAACCAATATTTGCAAATTCACTAATTAACTCTTGACTTACTACTTCCATTCTAGGTATTAATTTAACATGTTCTTGTAAAGCAATATAATCAAGTAATTTTCTGCTGTTAGATTCTCCGTTTTGCAGTATCAAAGGTAATTTATTTAAATCACTAAAAGTTTTAACATTATCAGTATAATAATCTGGGTTATAAACAAAACCTTGTTTAAGTTCTTTTATTTTTTCTAAATAAAGATTATTTTCTTTAACATTGCTTTCATTAAAAATAACAAAATCTAACTTACCTAATTTTAAATCATTTATTAAATTACTTGTTAAACCATTTACTATATTAATATTTATATTCGGATAATCTTTATGAAAATTTTCTAAGGCATCCATTAATATTAATTTTGTTAATGTTGTAGAACACCCCACTTTTATTTCGCCTTTAGATAAATCTTTAAAAGATGTAAATTCATTTTCAGCATTACCAATAAGTTCTAAAGCACCTTTTACATATTCATAAAACATTTTTCCTTCTTCGGTTAATTCCATTCCCTTATTACTTCGTAAAAATAATGTTCCTCCAAGTTGGTCTTCAAGTTTTTTTATTGATTGTGATATTGCGGGCTGAGAAATATGTAACTCTTCACTTGCTCTAGTCATATGTTTATTTTTAGCAACAACATAAAAGACTTTATATAATTCTAAATCGACATTCATCATAAGCACCTCTTATGAGTATTATAACATAAATATATTATACTTATCAAGAAATTAGTAATATAATGTAATTAACGAAAGGAAGATATTTATGAAATATGAAATAATTAAGATTAAAAAGGAAGAATTAAGCTACATTGATAATATTGCAAAACTAAGTAGCACAAGAAAATTATCAGAAAAAGAGAAACTTGAAGTATATCAAACACTAGAAAGTTACAAAGAAAAACTAAAAGTTTTATTTGAAAAATATTACCTTAAACTAATCAAGGATGAAAATAAAGATTTTGACTTTGATGAAGTAATAATTAAATTTAATATTGATAAAAGTTATTTATCATCCATCAAAGATGCAGAAAAACGTAAAAGTCTTATGATATATTTAGATATAAATCCATATGAATACACTTATTATCTAACGTATGCAAAATTAAGATATTACAAAAACAACTATAACAAAATTAATATTAACTGCATTTTAAATAATCAATCATTATCCGAAAAACCTATATATATATTCATGTACAAATATTATTATGATGAAGATACTATTATTAATGAATATCATTACGCAATATATTTTGACCCACTTAAAAATGAAAAATATACGATTTTGGAATCAGAAATAAAAGATTTTGAAAAGAACAAAATTATAATTTATCCAGAAAAGTATATTAGTACAAATGAAATATTAAAAGTACTTGATGAAGAATTATTAAATAAAGAAAACGAAACTATCAATGACTGCATTACAAAAACAAAATTAAGAATCAAAAACTTAAGTTATCAAAAATCACCAGAATACAAAGAAAAAATATTACTAAAAAGGATAAATGAATTATACCAAAGAGTAAAAGGCACCATAGTAAATGAAGAAACATTATTTCAAGGCAACTTCTTAAAAATTAAACAAGAAACATACAAACTTCCAAATAACTCAGTTGTAAAAAAAGAAAAAGTAGTTAAAAATAATGGTAAAGATTCAGTAATAGTTATTGCTATAACAAAAGATTTTAAATACATAATCACAATTCAAAATAGAATAAATAATAAATTAATTGCCGAATTTCCATCAGGTTATATCGAAGATAATGAAAACCCACTCGAAGCTGCCAAAAGAGAATTACAAGAAGAAACATCATACAAAACAGATTCTCTAATTTTATTAGATGAAGCATATACTTCACCAGGTATAGACAACTCAAAAACATATATAGTGCTTGCCAACAACTGTATTAAAACAGATGAATTATACATAGGTGGAACAGAACTTGTAGATTATGAACTATTCACAGAAAAAGAATTAAAATACTTAATATATAAAAATATAATGAATGGCGCTATGAATAAACTCGCATATTATAACTTAATTACCAACACCATAAATCGTAATACATTTATAATGGGTGAAGATGAACACATTTATAAAAGATTAAGAAAGAAGAAAAATCCATTCAACAATTAAAAAAAATCAGGAACAAAACCTGATTTAAAATTTCAATTGGTACGGACAAATAGTATATCCGAAACCTTAGGAATAGTTGATAAACAACTAATCACTAAATACATTTTACCAAATAATAGAAAAAGTCACAATATTTTTTCGCTACTTTAATATATTAATCAGCTTTTTTCAAAGATTTCACAAATGGCTTTCCTTTAGAATTACTAATTTCTACACCAGATAATTTGATTTCTAGGAAAGATTCTATTCTACCTAATTCACTTATTGAAAGTGAATCAACTAAATCAAATTTAATTAACCCTATTAATTGATTATAATATGCATCAATACTTTGTCGATTTTTATTTAGTTTTTTTGCTTTTAATAAATCTTCTAGTTCTTTTAGTTTTTCTTTCTTTTTCATAATATCTTCAGGGGCAATTTTACTAAATTCTTGATTTGCTAAATTAATTCTATCATCTATAGATGATTTAGTAGAAATATCGTAATTTAATATTTCATCTATGGCTTTTGAATTGCCATTTAAAAGTTGATTTATTAATTTAACTAAATATGGTGGTTTATATTCATCATAACTATATCGATAAATATCTCTTGTTTCTTCAAAATATTCTTTTTCTTTTCCAGTAGGAGTATATGTGAAATTTCTAATAATTTCATCAGTAAATCTTGGTGAATAATCACTTTCATACTCTTCGTGTTGTATAAAACTACAATTATTTATAATTTCCCTTTTTAATTTTTCAATTTCTTCTTTATCAAAATCAACTTGATATTTTTCAATTACTTCGTCATTTTTTCTAAAATAAATCATATTCAAAACCTCCATTAATAACTATTATATCATAATTATTTGCTTTTGTGTTTATTATAGTTTAATTTATCTCTCAAAATCATCTTTTTCTTTGCTTAAATCTAATTCTTCAATGTCATCATCATCTAAAACATTATCATCATACATATCATTAACAACATCAATATATTTTTCATCTTTATCATACCAACTATGAAGTTTATCGTGTAAGAAAGATATTAGTTTTTCGAATTTATCTTTCCAATAATCTAATGTATTTTTTAAATCTTGTAATTTAGATTTTAAAAATGATATTTCATTATCTTTTTCTTTAATCATATTATTTAAAGTTTTAACTCTTAAATTAAGTGTCTCATTATTTTCAGTTAGAGTTTTAATTTTATTATTTTTATCTTTTAATTGATTGTGAGCATTAAATAGTGTGTTAGATAAAGTTTGTATTTTATCATATTCTTTATTAGTATTATCTACTTGCTCGATAAAGTGGATAAAAGAATCCTTATCTTCTTTTGATAAAATATAATTATCTTTATTTAATTTAGAAACTTTAAGTTTATCAATTTTATCTTTTATATATTTAGAGTTTTGTTTTAACTCTGAAGATTTTTTATTTGCTTGTTTTAAGTTTTCAGTATTCCTTTCAATTTGCTTTTTTATTTCAATATAGTTATCCATATCAGATACATGAATATCTCTATTTCTACCTTTTTGTTTTTGCTTTAAAGTGGAATCTAAACTATATACTTGATTAAATTCTTCAATACATAAAGTTCTCATTTTATCTTGTAATCTTATTAAAGATTCTTTAGTAAATACATCTGATTTACCAACTTGTTTTTCCATACCATTTTTATTTTTATATTTTATTGGTACACCAACAATATGTAAATGTGGACTTGTTTCATCAAAACGAATAATAGCACTAGCTACTTTAAAGTTTAAAACTAATAATTCAATTAGGCTCAATATAAGTTAAGTTAGTTTTATCTATCTTTTTAATATTACCATTTATAATAATAGGTGTTGTTTTAGAAAACTCACATATTAGTTCTAAATTTCTTTTTAGTAATTCTTCAATAGGTAATTCTTCTTTAATAATATTTACCATAATGCCATCCTTTCTTTCTAGGATTGTTTCTAACAACAAAAAAACTAATCCATTTCTGAATTAGTTATTTATTAAAGCTCGAAAAGTTCGAGCAGAATTTCTCTTGGTAGCGAGAGGGAGATTCGAACTCTCGACCTGCCGTGTATGAAAAATAAGCCCTAAATTAAATTACCGTTTATTTTTTACCGTTTCCCTTATTAAATAAGGCTTCGCTCCGATATATATTATAAAATAAAATATAAGTAAATTCAAGTAAATTCAAATAAATATAAATAATTTTATATAAAAATTCCCTAAAATTTCCCTGAATATTTTTTAAGCATTAAATTTATTTTCTTTCTTTTTTTATATATTCAATGTTAAACTCATCTAAATCGCTTATTTTAATTGTACCATCTTCTAGTGAAGATTTTAATCCCTCTTGATATTCGTTAGGGGCATAAATTACTTTAATATATTGACTCTTTTGACAAGGTAAGTAATAAATATATTCATCATCTTTATAAATTTCTTCTAAAGCAGAATCACAAGCAAAGTTTTCGTTATTTTTACTACTATCAACAATGACAAATTCTTTTTCAATATCATATTTTGAATTATTAAAAACAGTAATATTAAATATCTTTATTATAACTCCTTTTTTATAACCCATACGAATATCATCTATTGAATAAATACTATTAACTTTTGATATTGAATAAGTTAAAGATTTCCACTCAACTGTACCACCATCTTTTAGTTTAAAAGGTATAGGTATTAACAAAATCAATAATATTATAATAATCACAATTTTAGCAATTTTTTTACTTTTCATTTTTCATATCCTTTCCACAAACTATCTTTGTTAATAATATTATACCATATTATTGATAAAAATAGTAATACAATGGTATTGATATGTCAAATAAGATTAAAATGTATAAAAAAAATAGATATTTCTATCTATTATTACTCATATTGGTAGCGAGAGGGAGATTCGAACTCTCGACCTGCCGGGTATGAACCGGATGCTCTAGCCAGCTGAGCTATCTCGCCATGACTACTAAATCATACCAAAAAAAAAGCTATTTTGCAAGACTTTTTTGATATTTTTCATAAAAACTGGCAAAAAGCACCTGACTAATACATAAATTATCCTAGTATGCTAGATGACAAAATCTTTTAAATTATCATTTATAACACTAATTAACTTACTTATATGATATCCATCCACAAATATATGACTTACTGTTATATTAAATGGTACCAAATACTTATCTTTATCTAAAAAATATTTTCCAAAACAAATTCTTGGTACAACTTGAGAATGAACATCATCTGGAATCGGATGAGTAACTCCAGTAAAACTAATCCAAGGTAAACTAGTAATATAATACTCATTCCATGCATCAGTTAAGTTATAAGAATCCTTTGTTAACACTTCTTCATTTTTAGCTTGATCTATTTTCTCACGGGCAAGCTTATAAAACTTTTTATAATCATCTACATAACAAAATCTAACATTTTCAAAAGTATCATTCTTAGTTATCACAGTTATACCCGGATTACATACATCATACATAACTGCTTCATTATTTAAAAATCTCATTTTCATCTCATCAACACTATTCAAAGATTTAACAAGAACAAACAAAAAATTAATAAAAAATGAAGTATGTGTTTCTTTTGAAAACTTAACTAAATCAGTTACATCAATATTTAAATTAACACCATAAGTGGAATCTCTAAAAGACTTAAACCAATCATAAGTCTTTTTTCTATTCAAATTTTCTACATCTATTTTTTTCATATTGCCTCCTAATATTGAAATAATTGTACCCAATAATATGTGCCATAAAATTTAATTACACCAACACCAATTCTAGTAAAAGAAGAAGAAATCATGTTTTCATAATGACCTTGAGAACCCTTCCAAGCGTATGAAACTTCTTTAGCATTACGTTGCCTACTTGCTATATTTTCACCTACACCATAAATATCTTGACCAAAATCACGCATTATGTAATAACACATATTCCCATCAGGTCTTTCATGAGAAAATTTATTTGAATAAGCCATTTCAATAGCTCTGACCATTGCTGCTTTAGTTAAAGTTTCATCAAGTTTTAAAGCATCAACTCCTGCTTCAGCTCTAAATTCATTGGTATATTTTACTACATCAACCACTTCATTTTTATATATACTCATGTTTTCAATAGCTTCACTTAACATATCCGAAGTCTTTGCATTAAAATTCTTTCCGTCAACTTCATAATGAATATATTCATCAATTACTTTTTTAGATCCATCACTATATAAATTATAAGTTTTAACATGCCAAGAAATTAACTTAGTGCCATATTTTAAATCTTTTTCTTCTTTTTCAGATTCAGTATCAGTTTTAACAAAATAAACCTTACTATTAGTATTTTTAGAATTATTATTGTTATTATTACTTACCTTTTTATTCACTATTTCTAAATTAGTTTGTTCTTCAACTTCATTTCCACTACTATCTTTAGCAATAATTACAATATTATATGTACCAATTTTATCATAAACTTTATCTTCTTTATATGATAAAATGCATTCATCACCACTATTATCAGTACAACTATCAACAAAATCATTTATTTCGTATTTATCTCCAACAACAATACTAGCACTTTTTAATTTTAAATCTGGTTTTGTTGTATCTACTACATTTAAAGTTGTCTCATATTTTGTTCCTTCAACATCTATTACTACCCTATATTTACCAACTGCATTATAATTATCATTAAAATCTACATTTTCATCGCCAAGATAATACAAAATTTTTACATTCTCCTTCATATCTCCATCAAAAAAATCTTTAGCACTTAGAACTTCACTCATAACTTCTACATTTACATCTTTTTTTACAACTACTTTTACTTGTTTATCATTATTTGTATTATCCTTTTTATTAAAAATATATAGTCCAATCAAGCAACCAATAATTAATACTAAAACCCCAATAATTATATACTTCTTTTTTTTCTTCATTTTTACCTCCACCTAAATTATAAAACATTTAAAGATAAAAAGCTATAAGAATTTATACCCTTATAGCAATACCTCTTTTTTTTAAAACATATTTTCTTAACCAATCAACTGGAAATACCGACAGAGCTAAAACAAGTACTAAAATAAGTTCATTTAATTCTAACCCATAAGTCCTAAATATATCTCCTCCATTATAAATGATAAACATCTGAGCAACAAAGATAAAACCAAACACTAATATAAATGGTTTATTTTTACCCAACTTAGCAAAAGTATTAATTCTTACTGTTCTTGCATTAAAAGCATTAAAAATACCCATGAATATAAACATTGCAAAATATGCTGTCATTAAATATTTATCATTATCACCAACTCTAATCAAAGATTTAAATATCGGAGCCTTTAAAAACACAATACATAGCAAAGCACAATATAACCCAGTCCAAATAATTTCACTATACATATACTTATTCATAATTGGATTATCTTTTCTCTTCGGTGGTTCATTCATATACTCAAGTAATGGTGCTTCGTATGAAAAAGCTATTCCTGCAAAAGTATCCATAATCATATTAAGCCAAAGCATTTGCACAATAGTAATCGGTGTTGTAACTCCAATAAATGAACCAACTATAGATAAAACTAAAGCACACATATTAACTGTTAACTGATAAATAATAAATTTTCTAATACTTTTAAAAATAGTTCTTCCATACAAAATAGCTTTACTAATTGATAAAATATTATTATCAAGTATTACTATGTCTGCAGCTTCTTTTGCAACATCAGTTCCACTTCCAACCGCAAAACCAACATTAGCTTTTTTTAAAGCTGGCGCATCATTTACTCCATCTCCAGTCATACCAACAACTAAATCCATTGATTCTAAAATATTAACCATTCTACTTTTGTCACTTGGTAAAGCCCTAGCAATAACAGCAATATTTTTATATTTTCTCTTTATTTCTTCATCACTTAATTTGGCAAGTTCTTCACTACTTAAAACAAGATAATTATCTATATCAATAAGACCAACCTCACGTGCAATAGCTTCTGCTGTATCTTTTGCATCCCCCGTAACCATTATTGGTTTTATTCCAGCCCCTTTAATTAAACGAACACCTTCTTTTGCTTCACTTCTAAGTTCATCTTTAATATTAACAAAACCAATAAAACATAATTCATCCATACTCTTGCCATATGCAAATACAATTACTCTACCAGCTGCCTTAGTAAATGAAGAAATTTTCTTTTTTATTCCAACTTGATTTATAAAACTTTTTTTACTTCCATCACTAGCTAAATAACTTTTACACTTATGAATAATTACTTCACTAGCACCTTTTATAAAAATATTTCCATCACTTAAAGTAATACTACTATACTTTTTACTACTATCAAACAATTCTTTAGAAACAATATTCTTTTTGCCCCCTCTACCAATAAACTCCATTAAAGCTCTATCCGTGGAATTTCCACCAACTAAATAATCTCCACTAAATTCACTTTGATTATTTAAAGCTAAACTAGTATAATAAATATCATAATTATTTAAAGCCTTTAACTCACTACTACTTTTATAAATCTTTAACTCCGGAGTAACAAAGCACACAACCTTCAAAGCACCCTTAGTTAATGTTCCAGTTTTATCAGTAAGTAACACATTTAAACTACCCGCAGTTTCAATACCTACAAGTTTTCTAACCAACACATTATCTTTTAACATTCTTTTCATATTACTTGATAAAACTAAAGTAATCATCATTGGTAAACCTTCAGGTACAGCAACAACAATAATTGTAACAGATAAAGTAAGGGCATACATCAAATGATTAAACATCAAAGGAAAATCACTAATAGTGGCTTTAATTAAATTAATATCAAAATTATTTTCTATAACAATACTTGCAAATAAATATGATATACTTGCTAAAAGTGCTCCGACATAACCAATTCTACTGATAGTTTTAGCAAGACCCCTTAACTTAGTTTTAAGTGGACTTTCTGGTACTACTTCTTGTAACTCATAAGAAATTTTTCCCATTAAAGTATTATCACCAATACAATCAACTTTCATAAGTGCTTCACCATCATAAACAACTGAACCACCATATACTTTACTTTTACTAACCTTTAAAGCTTCCTTACTTTCGCCATTTAATGATGATTCATCAACACTAATCTTACCACTAAGTAAGTATCCATCACAACATACTCTATCCCCACTTGATAAAACAAGTACATCACCAACAACTACATCTTTAGAAAAAATCTCTTTAACAACACCATTTCTTTTAACCTTTACTTTTCCATTTAACTGTTCACTTTGTAACCTCTCAAAAGCTTTTTCGCTTCCATACTCACTTATACTTGATATAAAAGATGCTAAAAATATTGCTATAAGTATTCCAATAGTTTCAAAAAAATCAAAATTTCTAAACAAAACAACTACCTTGATAGCAAGTGCAATAAGAAGTATCTTAATAATGGGATCTCCCAGTGATTCAAGTAATAGATGCATAAAAGTATTTTGCTTTCTCTTTGTTATTTCATTCGTGCCATATTTATTTCTAGATTCAATTACTTCTTTATCTGTTAAGCCCATATGCTTGTCCTCCCAAATAATATTATGAAATAATTACTATTTGTAGAACAAAAAAACATCTAATCTCTAAAACAACTCCAATAAAAAGCTCCGACATTGTCGGACCTTTCTAAAGCACTTATACATTTTTCATTTACTAAAGCTATTCACTCTTATTCTTAAATTGTAACACAATTGGTGTTCCATCAAAATCAATATTATTTCTAATTTGATTTTCTAAATATCTTTCATAACTAAAGTGTACCAAACCTTTATTATTTACTGAAAAAGTAAACTTCGGTGGACAACTTCCAGTTTGACTTACAAAATAAATCTTAAGTCTTTTACCCTTATAAGAAGGTGGTTCATGAATACTTACTGCCTCCATAATAATATTATTTAAAACACTAGTCTTAACTTCTTTTTTATTATTGTTATAAGCATTTATAACCTCAGGCATCAAAGTGCTAACACGTTTCTTAGTCTTTGCACTTAAAAATACTACATGAGCATAAGGAATAAATTGAAATTCATTTTTAATTAATTCTTTCCAAGTTTTAATATCTTTATCTGGATTATTTATTGTATCCCATTTATTAACACATATTACAATACCTTTACCAGCATCCAAGGCATATGATGCAATATGTTTATCATGTTCAATAATTCCAACAGATGCATCAATTACTAAAACACATACATCACTTCTATCTATTGCTTTTAAACTTCTTATCAAACTATATTTTTCAACAGATTCATAAATTTTACCTTTTTTTCTCATACCTGCTGTATCAATAACAGTTATATCTTCATGATTATATTTAAATTTAGTATCTATTGCATCTCTTGTTGTACCTGCTATATCACTTACTATTGCTCTATCTTCATTTAATATTGCATTAATTAAACTACTCTTACCTACATTTGGTCTACCAATAATACAAAACTTAAGAGAATCATCTCTTTCAACTACTTCTTCAGGTAAATCATTAGTTATTGTTTTTAATAAATTATCAATACCAATATTATGTGATGCACTAACACATAATATATCACTAAACCCTAATTCATAAAAACCATAAACATTATCTTTTCTTTTATCATTATCTATTTTATTTACAACAACAATAATTTTTTTATTACTCTTATGAAGTATTTCAGCAACGCGTCTATCATGAGCATCAATATCTTCAATTCCATCAACTACAAATAACACTAAATCAGCTTCATCTATTGCTAGTGTTGCTTGCATCAATATATCTTTTGAAAAATCATCATTACCAATAGTTATACCACCTGTATCTATTAAATAAAAACTCTTATCTTGATAATTACATCTTCCATATATTCTATCTCTAGTTACACCCGGTGTATCCATTATAATAGATTTATTTTCTTTAATTAATCTATTAAATAAACTACTTTTACCTACATTTGGTTTACCAACTAAACATACTGTTTGCATATTTTACCTCACTTTCTATAATGTTTTATTACATACATTACTTTCATTATTACTTTTAATATCAATCATCTTAGCATATACTCTATTATTTTTCCTATATATATATAATTCATCACATAACATACTATTTCTAGTTACATTATTAATTAAATCTTTTTTATTATTACTATTTAATTCTCTAGTTTCATAATAACCATTTTTAATAAGTGTTACAACACTGACTCTTTTACAAAAACTATATTCTACTCCATCTATATTACATTTACTATTTAATATATCAGGTTCTTCTTGACCATATACTATTGCACTAGCTTCTAAATCATTAACCTTGGTATCAACAATTTTTTTTAAAGAATTTTTTCTTATTTTCATTACACTAAATGTACCTATTATAATAACTAAACTAAGTATAACAATAACAGCTAGTAATTCCACTAAAGTAAACCCTTTATTTTTCATTATATCCCTCAATTATACTAAGTACTTCACTTCTTCCCTTTTTAGTAACAGTAGAAAAAGTAATTACTTCGTCATCACTTGATAACTTTAATGTATCTTTAATTAACTTATCTTGTTTAATTCTACTATTTTTACCAACCTTATCATATTTAGTGGCAACAATAGTTATATCCAAGTTATAGTATTTTAAAAATTCATACATTAACAAATCATCTTCCGTAGGTTTATGTCTATAATCAATTAATAAAAATACATGTTTAAGATTCTTTCTTTCTTTTAAGTATTCTTCGATCATTAATCCAAACTTCTTATGGGTATCTTTACTAACACTAGCATAACCATAACCTGGAACATCAACTAAATAAAAACAATCATTAACTTTATAAAAGTTTAATGTCTGAGTCTTTCCAGGTTTAGAACTAGTTCTTGCAAAGTTTTTTCTTTCAATCAAAGTATTAATAAAACTACTTTTACCAACATTACTTCTACCTACTAGTAAGAATTCATTTTTATTATCGATTGGATACTGACTTCTTCTTACAGCTATAATTGGTTCACTTACATTTTCAATTTGCATATTGCACCTCACACACTAATTATATATTATTTCATGGAAAAATGCAAATGTTCATACAATTTATTAAGGAGGAATACATATGCATAATACAAATTTTCCTCCGAATATAGATCCTCATTCGTTTTCAATTCTTGCAGTTGTAGCAGGTTATGCTTGTGTAGGAAACTATAATGCTAATGAACAAAATTCAATTGGTAACTGGCTAATACTCGTAGGTCAATATATTTTAACTCATGCAGCACAACAGCAATTAATAGAGTCCCGTATTGAAAATAGTAATATAAATATAAACTCAAAGAATGCAAAAAAAGGAGGTTCTCCATATACAGATAACAACCAAGGCAAAAGCAACCAGACTCAAAGAAATGAAGTAGATTTCATACTTGATGCATTAAAAACAATGCAAGATGAATTAAAAAAGAAGAATACATAGTGTATACTTCTTAAAAGACACAGTTAAGTTAATGGGCTCGCTTTTTCAAAACTGTCCGTCAATCAGTTTATTGAGATTGGATCAGCGGCTGTGCCGCTTCCCGATGCATAGTTCACGGAAGATGTGAGATAGAAGACTGGGCGCACCGCATATGTATCTTTCGCATAGAAATTCGAGACGCCGCCAGTGTCATACATACGGAACACACGATAGCCATCGACCGCACTACGGGAAAGAGTCCATTCACCAAGTCCCATATACATCCAATTGACATTTTTAATGGCTGCGTCTTCATAATTTTCAAGTTTTGCTGTCCATGCACTTGGTGCTGCTGCAAATCCATAATCAGTTACATACATTAATCCTATTTTTGCACTATATTCTGTTTTATTATCTGTACTATATTTTGTTACTGGATTCACTATTTCATTTTGATATGCTGTTTTGGCTGGTTGTGCTCCTATATTTAACCATGTATTCCCTCCAACCTTCCATGTTGTCATATCAATTTTATTTGCCCATTCTGCTCCTATATTTGTTATGAAGTTTTGATTTAAATTTGTTTTATTTAACAAACTTGTACTCCATGTATTTGAACCCAATCCATTATTTATACTTGTATTATTTTTATAATTCCATGTATACGTTACAATATTATTATAATTATTTCCTTTATAAGTTGAATTACCATACGTATATTTATCTTTATAATCTCCATCCGTACCTAATAATGCACTTGTTGCATAATCTGATTTGATTAGTTTTACTCTATCACCAAATACTCCGATAATTCTATATAGATTATCTGCTGGGCATGGTGTTACGTTTGATCCAAAACATACATAATTATTTACTGCTTCACTTGCTCCAGCATATCTGTATGAATTATCTCCTGCCCCATTTGTTAGGTTTGCATCATGATAATAGATATTTGAAGCAGTATTTAATCCATTATAATAATTAACAATACAATTACCTAAGTTATCTCCATTTGCACAGAAATCTGCTATGGTTGAAGGTATTTTATCTTTTTGTAAAACAACATCAATATTTAATGTTGAATTTTCATTTTCTGTTTGATCTGTGCCTAAATTAACAAACGTTAATGTAAATGTCCATGTATGAATTACTTCTGATTTGTTACTAGCTGTTGCTATAATATGATCTGTAACTATGTTAAATGCTCCACTTACTCCAGTTATATCAAAACCTTTTAAATTATTATTAACTGTAACAAATTTCAAATTATCAGAACTAGTTTCTACTATATTACCATTTTCATCTTTTACAGTTAATATAACTTCAGGTTTCTTATCAGTTGTTGTGTATCTATATGTATTATTTTTTATTATAACACCTGCAAAGTATTTACTTGATGCACTTTCCGTTTTACTTGATGCCATTAACTTTACTTTTGGATTTGTTGTAGCAGTTAAGTTACTACCCCCAGTTTTAAAATTATCTGCATTTGCACTTAATGATAAAGTATTTCCTTTTGTAAATATTATTGTATCTCCACTTGCTGTTACTTCACCAACTCCTTCAACATCATCATCTATCGTCGGAGCTAAATAAGAATAAGTAAACTTACCTATTAATAAAGCTATTGTTATTAATATTAAAATAAATATTAAAACTAAAGATATTGTTCTTGCATTTATTTTTTTATTCATTCATCACACCTCTATCATATACTATATAAATTATTATAACATTTAATTTTACATTAATAAAGCTTTTTATTCTATAAACTCAGTATAATGATGTGAACCCCATTTAGTAGACATCAAATAAAAAACTTATGTAAAAAAATCAAGGGCGAACGAAGTGAGTTCATCTAGACCCTTGATTTTTTTATTATGTAATTATAATATTTATTCAAATAAAGCTTGTCTTTATTTGTTATCTATTAATAAATTAACTAAATATTAAACATTTTCTGCATATTCAATAATACTAGAGTCTGTCTCTCCCGTGTTTGGACATAATCTATTGTATAATTCATAATTATATCTATCATTATTTTTTAGGTATTCAATTACAATTTCTAATTTATATATTAATTCATCTTTATTTATCATTTTCCTTCTTAATTTTTTTTCCTTTAATTCTAGTCGTATTATAAAATTCAATCCATTCTTCAACTAATTGTATATATTCTTCTAAAGATGTGATATTATTGTTATACAAAGTTTCTTTCTTTAAAAGTGAGTGCCAACTCTCGATTGGAGAATCGTCAATTGGAGTACCTTTTCTGCCCATTGAAATTGTAATACCATTTGAATCACAGATAGCTTTGTATTCGTAAGATGTATACTGGAAACCTTGATCACTGTGAATGATAAGTCCAGATACATCTTTTCTTTTGAATATTGCTTCATTTAATGTATCCATTACTAATTTATTATCATTACGTTTTGATATTTTATAAGCAACAACTTTTCTATCATATAGATCAATTATCGTTGATAGATAAGCTTTAGAACCTTTGAATATAAGATAAGTTACATCTGTATCCCATACCTTATTTGGTGCATCAGTAATAAAATTTCTATTTAATAAATTTGGTTTAACATTATCTTCAATTCTTTCATTTTTATTTTTCTTTTTTGACTTTCTAATATATTCAGCCATTAAATTATATTTTTTCATTATTCTTAAAACCTTCTTTCCATTCATTACAACTCCATATTTGATTTTTAGGCCTTCCACAATTCTACGATAACCATATGTGCCTTTAGAATCATCAAATATCTCTTTAATTATTAAATAATCATAATAATCAGAATCTTCCTTATTTCTATACTTATAATAAGTTTTAGGACTTATATTAAGTACGGCA
>OGYE01001254.1_pt1 | contig 16590 bp, 14 predicted proteins | sample 1576471 | NCBI WGS metagenome assembly OGYE01 (sample SAMEA3541532, study PRJEB24748) | human gut metagenome | biome: human gut; feature: human-associated habitat; material: faeces | place: China | collected 2012
CGAAGGCTTATTCGACCGACGCTGATGACTACACCGCAGCTACCGAGGCTGTCAGAGCATTCACCGGCATTGACTTCGGCGCAGAAGATTTTGACGCCGACAAGGCTCTTGCCGAGATGAAGGCTTATCAGCCCACAGCGGACACCGCAACGGTTGATGTTGAGGATGAGGAGACCCTCGCCGTCAACGCCATGACCGCTTATTACTCGGCAATCCCCGCAAACCTCTCCAAGGCTGACAAAGAAGCAACGGTAGGCATGACCTATGTTGACGCTGTCAAGTATCTTGAAGAGAAGGGCTTCGACGAGCCCGATCCCGCCGCTTACGGCGTGTGGGTGCCCGGCATTCCGGTTCTCGTCGGCAACGGACTTGAAAAGGTCGGCGCGGCCGACTGGCTCAGCGGACTTATCAACGACGGTATCATCGCCGGCGTCGGCGCTGTCCTCGGCTTCGTTCCCCAGATGCTCGTCCTGTTCCTGCTCCTCGCATTCCTTGAGGCGTGCGGCTACATGGCCCGTATCGCATTCGTCCTTGACCGTATATTCCGCAAGTTCGGTCTCTCCGGCAAATCCTTCATCCCGATGCTTATCGGCACCGGCTGCGGCGTTCCCGGAATCATGGCTTCGCGTACCATTGAAAATGAGCGCGACCGCCGTATGACCATAATGACAACAACATTCATCCCCTGCGGCGCTAAGGTACCGTTCATCGCCATGATCGCAGGCGCGCTCTTCGGCGGCTCCGCTCTGGTATCGACCTCCGCTTACTTCATCGGCATGGCGGCTATCATCTGCTCGGGCATCATGCTCAAGAAGACCAAGATGTTCTCCGGCGATCCCGCTCCGTTCGTTATGGAGCTTCCCGCCTATCACTGGCCGACCCTCAAGAACGTCCTCCGCTCCATGTGGGAGCGCGGCTGGTCCTTCATCAAGAAGGCAGGTACAATCATCCTTCTTTCAACTATCGTTGTCTGGTTCACATCTTACTTCGGCTTCGTAGACGGCCACTTCGGAATGCTTGCAGAGGATCAGCTTGATCAGTCCCTGCTCGCAAAGGTCGGCTCGGCTATCGCCTGGATCTTCGTTCCGCTCGGCTGGGGCAACTGGCAGGCTACCGTCGCTTCGATCACCGGACTTGTCGCAAAGGAGAACATCGTCGGTACGATGGGCATCCTCTATGGCGCAGAGGGCAACGTTTATGCAACCCTTGCAAAGGCGTTCACCGGCCTGACCGCTTATTCGTTCCTCGTCTTCAACCTTCTGTGCGCTCCCTGCTTCGCAGCTATCGGCGCTATCAAGCGTGAGATGAACAGCGCAAAGTGGACCTGGTTCGCAATCGGCTATCAGTGCGGCTTCGCCTATGTTATCTCCCTTATGATAAATCAGTTCGGCAACCTCTTCACCGGCAACATCCACGGCGCAGTTGATATCGTAAGCCTTGTGTTCGCGTTCGCGTTCCTCGCCCTGATAATCTTCATGCTCGTGCGCCCCTACAAAGAGGCCACAAAGCTCGCATCCGATGTAAAGGTCACAAAATAAACCAAGCTATATGCTGTGAAAGGAGTCTTCCGAAATGCTCGCGTGGTTATCAAAGAATATTGCAACCATTATAATATGCCTTGTGCTTGCCGTTATCGTGGCGCTGATAATATTTAGCCTCGTAAAAAATAAGAAAAAAGGCAAATCCTCCTGCGGCTGCAACTGTGCCCACTGTGCTATGGCAGGCTCCTGCCACAGCGCGAATCAGCAAAAGGGCAAAAAGCACAGCTGATAAGCACAACAGAACAGAAAAAGGACGCAGTGCAAACTGCGTCCTTTTTGCATATTCCGGTGGATTTTTCCGCGCTTTGCTGATATAATCAAAGAAACCGCTCATATCGGAGGTGCAAAACTTGATATTTCAATTCGGCGAATACAAAATCGATGTTGATGTTGAAAAGACACGGCAGTTCTATGACCGCGCCAAAACGGTCAGCGAGGGGTGCCAATGCGACGGGTGTCTTAACTTCGAGAGAGCCGTCGACAAACTTCCGCAGAATATCCGGGACTTTTTCTCCGCGCTCGGCGTTGACATGAAAAAAATCTGCGAATGTTATGTCTATTGCGCCAAAGACGAAAACACGCTGTACTACGGCGGCTTTTGCCACATCTGCGGAACTTTACTCAGCGGCAAAAGCGCGTGGAAACCGTCAAGCGACTCTACAGCCTGTTGGGACGAAAAAGCAACATATCCGCTCTCGCCGAATTTTGGCGTTTCGTTCAGCGACCGTATCGACATGCCGGAGCCGGATTTTCCTCTTTCAGTTATTCAGCTCGACTTCGATGCAGATATCCCGTGGGTGCTCGAAAAGAAAAACAGCTATATTGACGAATAATGAGGCGAAAAAATGAGCAAATACAACGCACTTTGGGAATATGTCAAAAACAGCGGTGCGCAGTCGCTGAAGCTTACTTTTGATGAAATACAAAATATCGCCGGCGTGCCGATAGACCACTCGTTTCTGAACTTCAAAAAGGAGCTTACAAACTACGGCTACTAGGTCGGGAAAATCTCGATAAAAGAAAAGTCCGTGAGTTTTGAGAAGGAATAAAATTGCGCAGATTTCGCGTGCGAATGATATCCGCCGATATCGCGAGCCTTTCCACTGCTCGCTTTTACTTGCAACAAAAAATCCTACCCATTCCAGGGTAGGATTTCTGCTTTATATTTTATTCCGCCTCTTCGATGAGTCCGTAGTAGCGCGCGAACCAGTAGGGGTGGGTGTAGTTCGTGCACGCCATGAGATACATTCCGTGGTCGTCGCCCGTGCCGGGGAACATCGTGAACGCCGTCGGGTCGTCCGACTTCGTGAACAGGCGCTCGGCTTCGCCGGCGATGCCGGAGTCCGCGATGAAACGGTTGCTGTCGCAGCTGTTAATGCGTCTCTCGTGCGCCGGGAGCGGGTGATAGAGCTGCGGGATCATGCCGACCTCTGTCGGGCGCATGTCCCAGTCGAGATCGCGCCAGCTGTTGTAGAGCGTCCAGAGAATTTGATCCATCGGGTAGTCCGCAAGCTCGTCTACGGAAGTCTCGATGTCGCACTGCTCGCCCGTGCATGCGCCGTAGACGAAGTTGAAGAACGCATTGTGCTCCGCCTTTTCGTCGTCCCAGTGATGCGTCAGACCCATGGCGAACACGGAGCGAAGCTTCGGGTCGTCAACATAGCGCATGAGCAGCGATATCATGAGGAAATCGTGGTTGTCATCAATGTGGAGCAGGTGGCCGTCAAGGATTTTGTACTGCATGAGGTTCATGGCGAAGTGCTTGTCCCTGATGAGATATTCAAACGCATCTTCGTATCTCTTATCGCCGGTGATATGATATCCCGCCTTGAGGAAGGTCAGAATCTGAAGCGAGTTCGTGCCCTTTTCATATATCCACTTGTGGTCGTTGTTGAGCAGATCGGGGTCCCAGTTTGCCCATGTGGTCGGCACGCCGTCGGTGTCAACGAGTCTGAACTTGTTGTCGAGAATATGGTCGAGAATCTTCTTGACAACGGAGGCTATCAGCTTCTTCTCCTCATCGTCCGCGACGAGATCGAAGTAGTTCGAGTATGCGTAGAAATGACCGACCATCTCGTCGGACGAAGTCTCGCCGAGCCACTCGAGCTCGTTGCCGTCCTTGTCGGCGGTGTGGTGCCATTCGTGGCGCACGCCCGTGCCGTAGCCGGCTTCGTCGATGTATCTTATCGAGCGGGCGGTGAAGCCCTCAATGCCCGTTATCTCGGTGAGCTTTATCATCGCGAGCAGCGAGCGGTGAGCCGCGGCGCGAACCTCCGGTTCCTTGGTGCAGGCGTATTCAAAGCACAGCGCGCCGAGATAGAGACCCGTCCAGAGTCCGTCGTTGTCGCCGGTGCAGACATAGCCTTCATTTTCGGACACAACGCCCTCATGCTCAAGCGCGCGTTCGAGCACAAAGCCGTCCTTGCGGACATTGAATTTCTCGCTGAATGCGCGAAGTCTCTTTGCCTTCTCTTCGAGCGTCATCATCTCAGTCTTGAAAACGCTGATGCCGCCGGAGGCGGTGGAGACGCAGAAGCTGCCGTCGGGCGAGAGGACGATGCCGGTCGCGTGCATGTCGGGCAGCCAGCGCTTGTAGCCGTAATATGAGAGCTTGCCGTTGTGGAGGATTATGAGACCGCAGGAGGTCGTGAAGTATCTTCTGCCCTCGCTGTCGGTCACCATGTCGGTTATCTCGCCATTGGGCAGACCGGTTATCTTCGAATTGTCGAGCCAGTAGCTGTTGTCGTCGTAGACGCAGACGCCCTTGTCCGTGCCTATCCAGACATCGCCCGCGGGGTCAATGTCGAGGCAGGATATGTTGTTGCTGAGTATTCCGGTCACGCCCTCCATGAGCTCCGACCAGTGCCATCTCTTGCCGACGAGCGCGTGGAGACCGTCGCTCTCGGTTCCGACATAGACTTTGTTGTTGCCGAAAACGGCGATGCAGCTGCCCTTGCCGGGCACGCCGATTTTAAGATCGAATTCTTTAGCCCCCTGCGGGAAGCGGTAGAGAACGGTCTTTGTGAGAATCCATGTGACATTGTCGCAGTCCTGCTTCATCGCGACGGCGTCGGACGAGAACTCGCGGGACGCTATAATTTTTTTGCCGCTGAGCTCGATTACGCTCTTGCCCGTGCCGACGAAGATATGCCCGTCGTTTGCGCAGAAGAGCATGGATATCGGCGCGTTTTCAATGCCGATATCGACCGTGGTTATTTTCTTTCCGTCTATCTTTGAAAGACCTCTGTCCGTTCCGACATAGAGGCAGTTGTCCGCGCCGTAGCAGAGCGCGGTTATGTTGTCCGACGCGAGACCGTCGGCGGAGGTGAATACCGTTCTCGTCAGCTGGGGAAACTTTCCGAGTCGGCATACCATACTGCGTTTTTTCATTTATCTGCTCCTTTTGTAAAAAAATCGAAGCCGCATCGGGCGGCATAAATATCAATAATAATTATATCGAAATCCGTAGTTTTTTCAAGAGCAAATGCAACAAATAGCCTTTTTCTATTGCATTTTTGTGCATTGTGGAGTAAGATATCAGCGTTGGAAAAAACAATATCCGGAAGGTGGAAACAATGTTTACTGATAAGCCCGAGAGCTACAGGGGAGTTTATTCCCTCCTGCTCACCCCGTTCAAAGAGGATAAGTCGATAGATTACGATGTCTACGCGCAGTATGTCGAGTGGCAGGTCGAGAGAGGAACCCATCATCTGTTCTCCGTCTGCGGAAGCTCCGAGATGACGACGCTCACTCCCGAGGAGAGAGTCAAGTGCGCGACTATCGCCGCAAAGCACTCCGGCAGCGCGGAAGTCGTCGCCACGGCGAACCTTGAGCCGACATGGCATATGCAGGTCGAAGAGGTCAAGCGCATGGAGCAGACCGGCGTTGACGGACTCGTTTTCGTCTCAAAGGGCTATGCCGATAACGACGAGAGACTTGTCGAATATCTCAGCGAGCTCGCGGGATATACTACTCTGCCGATAATTCTCTATGAGTTCCCGGGAATGCAGCCGTGCAATATGTCCGGCAAGGCATACGGCGAGCTGGTCAAGACCGGCAGATTCCACGGAATAAAGGACACCACCTGCACCATGGCGGGAATAAAAGACAAAATCGCCGTTCAGGGCGATTCCGCAGTGCTCCAGGCGAACATCCCGCTGCTGTTTGATGCATATATGGCGGGCGCGCGCGGCGTGTGCGCAACCCCGACCTCCTGCGGCGCAAATCTGTTCCGCAAGATGTATGACGAGTTCTTCGTCAAGAAGGACATAGCCAAGGCGAGAGAGACTTTCAACGAGATAATCCTGCTCGACAACGCTATCGACAGCGGCTTCAACGCGAGCGCAAAGTATCTCGTCAGCCTGCAGGGTATCCCGATGACGACCGTCACCAGAACCGGTTCGAGCGTCAACGAGGCGAGAAGACGCAGCATCGAGGCGTATTACGAATACGCCAAAGAGCACGGCATGCTCAAATAATTAAAATACATAGCGGCACTCTCAATCGGGAGTGCCGTTTTTTAATTTGCAGCGTATAAATATTTTCAGGTTGCGGAATGATTTAAACTATATTATAATTGAATCACACAGAAAATAATTTAAACATCGCCGAAAATATACCCGGCAATTTCTGCGGGAGATGAGAAAATGATAAAACCGAACGCGCTGAAAAAAGGCGATAAAATTGCCATCGTCAGCCTGTCGTGGGGCGGGCTCGGCGACGCAGGGCTGATCCACAAATACTATATCGCAAAAGATAGGCTCGAAAAAGACTTCGGTTTGACCGTGGTCACCATGCCAAACGCCCTCAAGGGAACCGATTTTGTGTATAACCATCCGGAGCTGAGAGCGCAGGATTTAATGGAAGCCTTTTGCGACAAGTCAATAAAGGGCATCTTCTGCGCCATCGGCGGAAGCGACTCGATAAGGCTTCTGCCATATATAGACTACGATGTTATACATGACAATCCCAAGATATTCATGGGCTATTCGGACACGACTGTGAGCCATTTCGTGATGAGAAAAGCGGGTATAGTTTCTTATTACGGCCCGTCCGTTATGTGCGAGTTCGGCGAATATGTGAAGATGTTCGACTACACTAAAGAGGCGGTAGAGAACATATTGTTCAAAGACACAGCGGGCTATGAAGTGAAGCCCAGCAAATATTGGTCGGATGATTTTGTGAACTGGGAAGAGAAGAATATAAACCATCTGAAAAAGCTGCGTGAAGATGAGCACGGCTATGAAGTCATAAACGGCTCCGGTATAATTTCCGGCGAACTGATCGGAGGATGCATCGATGTTTTTCCGATAATCACAGGCACGGAGATCTGGCCGGATGCTTCCGAGTGGAAAGAAAAAATACTGCTTATTGAAACGAGCGAGGACAAAGCGAAGCCGGATTATATTTTATACTATCTGAGAAATTTGGGAGCTCAGGGCATATTGCAGGAGATAAACGGCATTATCGTCGGCAAGCCGCAGGACGAGGTGTACTATGAAGAGTATAAAAAAGTATACAAAAAGATAGTCAAAGAGTTCAATTGCGAACACTTGGGGATAATCTACAATGTAAACATCGGTCATGCGGCTCCCATGGGGCTGCTCCCCCTCGGAATTGAATATCAAATCGACCTCGATAACAAAAAGATTTGCTTTAAAGAGAGCGGCGTCAATATCTGACTGAACTAAAAAAGCCCATCGCAGCAGCTTCGTCCGAAGCGCCGCGGTGGGCGTGATTTTATAAAATAATGCTGCCGTCCTGCAAATAAATATATCACAGATACGGTCTGAGCCCGCAGAGAAGATCCTCTTCTATCCCGATTAGGCGGCGCGCCGTGCTGCGCGAAGCGCCGTCCGCGCCCTTATATTCGTTGAGGTAGCGGGTCAGGCTCTTTATGCCCATGTCGCACCCGTCGGTCATCAGACCGGCGACAGTCCTGTCCGAGTCGTTCATGCCGAGCTTGACGTTGGTTTTTATCCACGACATGCTCTTCGCCATTATCCCCGGGTCTTTGCCGTCGTCGCCGAGCGATGCCAGCTGTTCTTTTATCGTGCCGCCGAGCTGGCTGTGCTCCTCCTTGCTCTTTTCGAGCAGGTTTTTGAGATCCTCATCTTTGATGTGTCCGCTCACTTCGTCAATGCTGCCGACCGCCATCTTTATTCCGCTGTCGCATTCTCGCAGCAGCTCAAGTGTGTCTTTGCTCATTTTATGCACCCTTTCTGTTCTTTTTCGCTGTATAGTGTGCCCGGAATGCGGCGAATTATTATATATTGTATAAAGAACAAATATAATATATAATGCACAAAAATCGATAAAAAATTATGGAAATTATGGAAATATAAAATAAAGTTTATTCTCTTGACAAACGAATAAACATAAAGTAAACTTGAATCGTAGCATGGCAGAGGATGCTCTGCCGAAAGATGAAAGGAGACAAACTATGAAGAGAATTATTGCTATCCTGCTCGCGCTGATAATGATATTTGCATTTGCGGCATGTAAGGGCAAGGACGACAAGAACGACACAACGGCTGAGAGCTCGCAGGACGCGAACGCAGACGTTCAGGACACCCAGACGGGCGACGCGGAGAGCAACGCGGCAGAGAGCAACGCTGACGACAGCACGGCAGTCGCACCCTCCGAGGGCGGCAGCGAGGCGGCCACACAGGGTCAGCAGGGCGGTTCTCAGGGCGGCCAGCAGGGCAACAAGCCCGCAGCGGAAATCAAGGCTCCCGTCAACGGCAGCAAGGCTGAGATCGTTGCGTTCTTCAACAAGTACGCTTCGGCTATGAAGAGCTACACCGGCAAGGTCTCTGTCAAGAGAGTCCAGGGCACTACCTCGAAGATCAACAGTATCACCGGCGGTTCGGCTATCGCGGGCATCGCAGAGCCCCTGCTTCCCAACGACTATCCGAAGACCGACAACAAGACCTTCAACGGCGGCAAGGCTTCCGACGGCACAACTCTTGCAAGCTTCCTGCCCGCGGCAAAGCGCGCTTCCTATAATGTCGATCCCGCAGGCGTCAAGTCTGCTTCCTGCGTCAAGCAGGGCAGCGGCTGGAAGGTCAGCATCACTCTCGTTACCGAGAACGGCGAGGGACTTACATATGTTCCCAAGCACCACGGCTCCTGCTTCGACACTCTTTCGCTGACGAAGGATTCCTTCGGACCGTTTGAGCCTGTCAGCACCAAGGTCAACTATCAGAGCGGCACATTCACTTTCGTGCTCAACGCGAACGGCACTCTTGCGAGCATCAATGTTACCGAGCCCGCAAACGTTGTCTGCAAGCTCAAGAAGGGAATCTCCATCGACGCCGACTTCACCGGCACATGGCAGCAGCAGTACACTTTCGTTTATTAATAGGAATTTCATAAAGACATGGGTCTGTCGATTCGCTCGGCAGACCTTTTCTGCCTTTAATGTCGGATAATTTTTTCATAAATATATTGACTTTCGCCCGCAAAGGGATATAATTAAGCCACAACCAATGGGGAGTAGCTATGGTATATCCATCCGCCTGTCACCAACCGCACAGGAGCTGTGCTGGCAGCGGACATTGGCGGCGTTGGCCGTGAATGAAGCAAGACCTTTGGCAGACCGATTCTGCCGAAGGTCTTTTTTACGGGATACGAGGTGAATTATGAGAAAGCTGTTAAAAAGAATGTCGCCTGCAAGAATAATTGCGCTCGGTTTTGCAGCCGCGATATTTATAGGCTCGGGTCTGCTGATGCTGCCGTGCAGCGTGCAAAACGGCGTAGACTTAAAATACATAGACGCGCTTTACACTTCGGCGAGCGCCGTCTGCGTGACGGGACTCGTGACCGTCGATATAGGGGACACGTTCACCGCGTTCGGTCAGTTCGTTGTTGCGGCACTGATACAGATAGGCGGACTCGGAGTCGCATCAATGGGCGCGGGCGTTATCTTAGCGGTCGGAAAGAGAATAAATCTGAAAGGTCGGCGTGTTCTGCGCGATGCGATGAATCTCGACTCAGGCAAGGGAATAGTAAAATTTATAAAAAGCGTGTTTTTGACTACGGCGGCATTTGAGCTTGTCGGTGCGGCGCTGAGCTTCATTGTTTTCGTGCGCGATTACCCGCCGCTCAAAGCTCTCGGAATAAGCCTTTTTCACTCCGTCGCCGCATTCAACAACTCCGGCTTCGACATCCTCGGAAACTTCCAAAGCCTCTCCGCCTACAAAGAGGATGTGTTCTTAAATCTCGTGACCTGCCTTTTGATATTCTTCGGCGGAATCGGCTTTCTCGTTATCCGCGAGATTGTCGAAAAGCGATTTCGCTGGCGCAGATTTTCCATGCACACAAAAGTAGTGCTCACGATGAGCGTCGCGCTGACGGTCGGCGGCGCGGTGATTTTCAGAATTACCGAGGATATGCCGTGGATAGGAGCCCTGTTCAACAGCGTGACCGCGAGGACGGCGGGCTTCTCGACATATTCGCTCGGCGAATTTTCAAACGCGGGACTGCTCGCTATGATCTTTTTAATGTTCGTCGGCGCGTCGCCCGGCTCCACCGGCGGCGGTATAAAGACGAGCACGCTGTTTGCGCTGATACAGGGCATAAAGACCGCCGCGACAAACACCTCGGGAAAGGCTTTTCACTATTCTGTGCCGCACGGTGTGTTCCGCAAAGCGTCGGTCATAGCGGTTATGGGTATAAGTGTGATAGCAGTGGGAACGTTTATGCTCTGCGCCTTTGAGCCGGATATAGCAATAAGGGATGCCTTGTTCGAGATGACGAGCGCGTTCGGCACGGTGGGACTCACTACCGGGATAACCACGGGACTCTGCACCGCGAGCAAGCTTACATCAATAGTCATGATGTATATCGGCCGCTTGGGGCCGCTTACAATAGCGACTCTCTGGTACTTCACAAACGGAGATCGAATAAAATATCCCGACGGAAACATAGCCATAGGCTGAGAACGGAGGACAAAGATGTTTAAAAAATCAAAAAGCGACAGCAAATCTTACGGAATAATCGGACTCGGGCGCTTCGGCTCTGCTCTGGCTGTGGAGCTTGCGAAATCGGGCGCGGAGCCGCTCGTAATCGACGGAAACGAGGAAAAGGTGCGCGAGATGCGCGAATACACGGAGAACGCCTTTGTGGTCAACAGCTTTGACAAAAAGACTCTCTCGGAGACCGGAATACAAAACTGCGACGTCGTGGTGGTCTGCATCGGAGAAAAGATGGACACTTCGATTCTGACTACTCTCAACGTTGTCTCTCTCGGCGTGCCGACGGTCATATCAAAGGCCGCGAGCGCCGAGCAGGGCGAGATACTCAAGAAGCTCGGCGCAGAAGTCGTCTACCCCGAGAGGGATATGGCAGTCAGACTCGCCCACAAACTGGAAACTCCCAATATGCTGGACTTTGTTCAGCTGAGCCGAAAGCTGAATCTCCTTAAGCTTGAAGTTCCGCGTAAGATCGTCGGAATGACGATAATGTCCGCCGATATGCGGGGAAGGTTCGGAGTAAACATAATCGCTATAGAAAACAACGGAAATTTGACAGACAATGTGCATCCCGATTATATGTTCCGTGAGGGCGATATTCTCTATGCTGTCGGCAGCGAAAAAAGCATGACGCGCCTGTCCGATTGGATGGATGAGACAAGATAAAACTACGGGCACCGTGAAACCGGTGCCCGTCTTTTATGCGGTTTTGTGTGTCGGCCGGATTTTGAGGTTATCGCGAACATCTTTTTACGATTCTGTCTGCTGTTTTGTATTCTTCTTTGCGGTAGTTACGGAAGCGATAAGCTTTCTTCTAATTACTCTTCAGTTTTCGGAATTTCATATCGCTCGAGACAGCAAACGGAAAATGGAGTGTGTTGCTGCCTATTCGTCCCTGTATCCACTGATGATCTATTATCTGAACCGTCTGAACGATTGGGGGCTGTATTTCCGGAAATGCAAAATCTGTGGGAAAGTATTTCTTGCCAAAAGCCAACGATATGAGCTGTGCAGTGATAAGTGTCGTAAAAAGCAATCTCTCCAGAACAAGCGTGAGTTTGATGAGAGAGCCAGGGAAAACAATTATGATCTGCTCTACAAAAATGAGTGCCAGAACTGGCGAAACAAAATCAATAAGGCAAAGAAAACTTCTGGCTTTCCTTCTGAGCGTCTGGAAGAAATGCTGGCTGCTTTTGAATCCTTCAAAAAGGAAGCCTTGCAGCGGAAACAGGCTGTGAAAAAGAAAGAAGCCAGCCCGAAGGAATTTTCGGACTGGCTGAATACATATAAAAGGGTAACTTTATAATATATTTAGTTTTTTTCAGAAACTAAAGATATTTTTCCTTTTGTAACATCTGGTACATGCTTCGATGTAATTTCATATTCTATTTCTTCAGGTAGATTTTTGAACGCAAGTACAGATGGGAAAGCCATTTTCACATGATGTTTTAAATATGAAATATGAAATACTAAAATATCACAGGTCTCTTTTTCGTATTTTTGATAACACATAATGTGCTTTAACTGAGTCTTGTAGTTTTTCTTTTGCCTTTTGTATTCATCGCTTGCAGATACCCGATTGAATGGATCTGGAATTCGATAATCAAAATTAACTGGAGTAACAGGATAATCGCTATATTTGCTAATAGAATCTGTTTCTTTTAATTCATAGGCAAACTCTAAAAAATCCATCTCCAAAATTTCATCTATTATATTGATATCAGGAATTGGGAAATCATTAAGAGTTAGCAAGCAATCCTTTTTTACAATAAGTTTTATATCTATATCTTCATCAAATGTAGTTCCAGTATTCGCTACTACCAATCGTACAAATTTTTGAGTATCTATCCTGGAAAAAAACATCAGATATTCATTGTATTCAACAATATCCCAATACAATTTTTGTATAGATTTATAACGTTGTTGCTCAGCATCATTCCCCTCTAATGATGGAGAGTTATTAGAAAATGGGGTAGATAAAATCATGCTGCTTTGCTTCAAGTTGCCTACATACCAAAACTGCTCTGGAATCTCTATGTTGTTACGCTCACAAAACTTTAGAATTGTTTCTTTCCACCGTTCAGAAATATTTACATCTGTTAATGAATTTAAAAACATTTTAGAAAGTTCTGGTCTTTTTATTAATTCATTTTTCAACAAACTTTGAGAAGCTTCTTCTTGTTTTTCAGGCGTACGCTGTGGTAAATAATTGTCTTTCAAGTTATCTATTAGAGTATAGATAGCTTGAACTTTGTCACTCATAAGCTTGCAGTTTAATAGAGCTAATTGTTGATATGTAACCACATCTTCATTTCCAGAATCATAATCTTGTATCTGCAACAATGGGGCTACCGTTGTTGTGTCTTGAGAAATCTCTCCAGTTATTATTGGCAGAAAATACATTGTCAAATGATTAGCAAACTGTTTCCTTAAATCGCTTTCATCTTTGACCAATCCATATAATCCACGTCCTTTGTATTTTTTCTTAAAATCATTTACCTTATGATATTGCTCCATATCTATCACAGATGGGTTAATTTGGGCATCTACAAAATAAAGAAAAACCTGTTTACCCGAAGATAACATCTCTTCAATTTCTTCTTCAGTTCCTGATCCATACTTATCCGTAGGTGTTCCAAATTTTGTCCAGAAAATTGCGACTGCTGCGTCACAATCTCGCACAAATTGCTTGTTTAATAACTCTTGCGGTCTGTCTCCAGATTGAGGAAAACTGTCAGTAGCCCAATGTCGTGTTACAATTTCAGCATTATTAATACAACCTAAAGTATGATTAAATGACTCAACACACTCTTTCACAATCTCAGCATATTGAAGGACATCCCCAGGACAAGAGATTAGTAAATCATAAGCAGTAATTCCTGTTCTTGGCATATTATCACTCCCTTTTAAATCATCTGAAAATACCTCAAAGCATCTATGATAGCCGCTTCCTTTTCCGGTGTACATTTCGGCTGTCTGGCATTTTCGGATTTTGGCTTGTTGTAGTTTTCCTGCTCGATAATGCCATATTTCTGTTTAACTTGGGCGATGTAGAGGTGGCTGACTTTCAGACCTGTATGTTCCAGCACATACGTCTTAATTTCCTCATAGGTGGCTTTGCTCTCCGCAGCTGTAATATCCAACTCATCCATTTTTACCTCAACCTCAATGTGCTGTTTTGCGTTGAGTTTGGACAATAAGCACACCGTCTCAACATGCGCTGTCCTCGGGAACAGATCGACGGGTGTCGCTTCTTCGACCTCATAGCCCAGCTCCTTGAACACGGCGCAGTCGCGCGCGAGCGTCGCGGGGTCGCAGGAGACATACACTATCCTGTCGGGAGCCATGCCTGCGGCGGCTCTTACCGTCTGCTCCGAGCAGCCCTTGCGCGGCGGGTCGAGGACTATTACCTCGGGGCGCTTTCCCTCGGCGAGCAGCTTTTCCGCGGCTTCGCCTGCGTCCGCGCAGATGAACCGCGCGTTTTCTATGCCGTTTGCGGCGGCGTTCTTCTTTGCGTCCTCTATCGCCGGCGCGACGGTTTCTATACCGATGAGCTCCTCCGCCTTGTCTGCCATCGAAAGCCCTATCGTGCCCGCGCCGCAGTAGAGGTCGAGCAGGAGCTTTATTTTTTCCGCTCCGGCGTATTCGGCGGCCTTTTTGTAGAGACGCTCCGCCTGGGCGCGGTTGACCTGATAGAACGACAGCGGCGATATCCTCACCTTTACCCCGCAGAGAATGTCGGTTATGCAGCCGTCGCCGAAAAGACAAATGCACCTGTCTCCGAGCACGGCGTTCGTGTCGTCGGAGTTTATGTTTATCAGCACGCTCTTTATGCTCTCTTCGCTTTTGAGCGCGTCAAGAAGCGCGTCCGTATTCGGCAGATTCTCCTGCGCGCTGACGAGGCAGAGCATTATCTCGCCCGTCGCAAACGCTTTTCGCAGATATATGTGCCTGACAGCTCCGCTTCTGCTTGTTTCGTCGTAGACGGAAATATTATATTTTTCTATCCAGTCCGCGACCGTGCCGAGTATTTTTTCGAACTCCGGCGGCGCGAGGCGGCACGCGCGGCAGTCAACTATCCTGTGCGAGCGGCGGGAGTAGAAGCCGATTTTCAGTTCACCGTTTTCGCGTCCCACCGGGTACTGCGCCTTGTTGCGGTAGCCGTCCGGCGAGTCCGCGCCGATTATCGGCTTTAGTTCAACATCAAGTCCGCCGATGCGGGAGAATGCGTCGCGCACGGCATCGGATTTGAGCTTTAATTCCGCGCCATAGCTCATGTGGCGGAACGAACAGCCGCCGCAGCCGGGATATGCCGGGCAGTCGTTGTCGGTTCTGTCCGGCGACGGCTTGATTATTTTCGTGCACTTGCCGACGGCGTAGCTCTTCTTCGCCTTGATTATGTGCGCTTCTATTATATCTCCGGGTGCGGTCGCGGGGACGAACACGGCGAGCCCGTTGTATCTGCCGACTCCGCTGCCCGTCAGCGAGACGGAATCTATATGAAGTTCAATGTCGTCATTTTTGTTAAGAAGCAAAATATCACCCCGAAAAATCTTTATTAAAGTATATCAAACGGCAGTCGATTTTGCAATACGGGAGAAAATCCATTGACAGCGGGCGGGCAAAAATATATACTTGACTTGGATAAAATTTCTCCCGAAAGGAACTGATAAAATGATAAGAGTTACCGTCTGGAACGAGGGCGTCCATGAGGCCGAATCGCCCGAGATAGCGGCAGTTTATCCCCACGGAATCCACGGCCAGATAAAGAGCTTCCTCGACACGCAGGAGGATATCGAGGTGCGCACCGCGACCCTCAACGACCCCGACTGCGGTCTGCCGCCCGAAGTGCTCGAAAACACCGATGTGCTCATCTGGTGGGGACACAAGGCGCACGACGAAGTGCCCGACGAGCTTGTTGAGCGCGTTCACGACAGAGTTCTGCGCGGTATGGGCTTCATAGCGCTGCACTCCGCGCATTTTTCGAAGCCCTTCAAGCGCCTTATGGGTACCTCCTGCGCCCTGCATTGGCGCGACGGCGATTTTGAGCGCCTCTGGACAGTCAATCCCGCGCACCCGATAGCAAAGGGGCTCGACGAATATTTTGAAATTCCCGTTGAGGAGATGTACGGCGAGCGCTTCGACATTCCCGAGCCCGACGAGCTTGTTTTCCTCGGCTGGTTCTCCGGCGGAGACGTGTTCCGCTCCGGTTGCTGCTGGAACAGAGGGCGCGGCAAGGTGTTCTATTTCCAGCCCGGTCACGAGGGCAACCCCACCTACTACATCCCGCAGGTTCAGCAGATTTTAATAAACGCCGTTCGCTGGGCGGCTCCGCATGAAATCATCGACGAGATAGTCTGCCCCCACGCCGAAATCTCGCCCGAGCAGGCGAGAAGAGAGCGCGGCGAATAAGTAAAATATTATTTATTGCGAAAAATATTGACTTCCCAAACAGAAACAGTATATAATAGCCTTATGAAAAAAGAAGCTAGGCTGTGCGTCAGGCGTGCAGCATCTATTTGGGGAGAAGACAAGCGACCGTCTGATATCTGTCAGCCGGCCGCTTCCCTTTTTGTTGACTGAAAAAAGAAAAACGGTTATAATTGAGAAAACACCCGCGGCAGGGAGGCTTCGCATGAAAAAGATAATGCTCGTTTTCGGCACAAGACCCGAGGCGATAAAAATGTGTCCGCTCGTCAAAGAGCTCAAGACCCGCAAGGGACTCGAAACGGTCGTCTGCGTCACCGGCCAGCACCGCCAGATGCTCGACAGCGTGCTCAGGACATTCGATGTTGAGCCGGACTACGACCTGAGCATAATGAAAGATAAGCAGACTCTCTTCGATGTCACGGTCAGCATCCTCGAAAAGATAAAGCCCGTGCTCGAAAAGGAGAAGCCGGATACGGTTCTCGTTCACGGCGATACTACAACTACTTTCGCCTCCGCGCTTGCGTGCTATTATCTCGGAATAAAAGTCGGCCATGTCGAGGCGGGTCTGCGCACATATGATATACATTCCCCGTTTCCGGAGGAGTTCAACCGCCAGGCGGTCGGCATAGTTTCCGAATATAACT
>OGYE01001256.1_pt1 | contig 16585 bp, 20 predicted proteins | sample 1576471 | NCBI WGS metagenome assembly OGYE01 (sample SAMEA3541532, study PRJEB24748) | human gut metagenome | biome: human gut; feature: human-associated habitat; material: faeces | place: China | collected 2012
CTGAAAAAGAAAGCCAAGATGCAGGGCAAGAAGAAAACTTGCACCACAAAATCTGCCGCACAGGAAGCAACTGCGGCACAAAATGCAGGTGCATCCGGCACCAGCGAGGGGGCTTCCAACTGGCTCTCCCGATGGAAACAGCGGCAGGAAATCCACAAGAACTACTATGCTGCTGCCCGGTCAGGCGGCACAGCGGCGCAGACTGCTGGCGGCAAAAAGGCTGCATCCAGCAGTGCATCTGCGGCACGGTCTGGCGTAGAGCAAGTGGTGGACAAGGGCAAAAGTGTAGTCAGCACGGCAGTAAACGGCCTTATGACTGCGGCGAAAAGCAACGCGCACGTTCTGGTGATCGTGGGCGTTTTTGTTTTGCTCATTCTTATGGTCATGTCGGGCTTTTCCTCCTGCGGCATCCTCTTTTCGGGCGGCACACAGGTGTCCGGGCAGACCATCTACACCGCCGAGGACAGAGATACCTTGTAGAATTACTTTATCATAATCATTAATATATGAAAATAAATTAAATCGTTTTTCACCAATATTGCTGGTTGGAGCTCCAATTGAATTTAACGCAATGGCTATTCTGGAATATTCGGTATATTTTCGTCCTAAATTTCCGTTTTTTTCATCCAAAATATTTGAGACTCTGGCATTATAACTGTCAAAGTATGAATCGGGGACATTCAGACCTGAATGTGATATTCCAATAACAGCCCATTCACCAGATGTAGATGATATTGTTGGTATAGTCGCTTGAGAAAGAACATATCTTGCTGTCTCCTCAATTTTTTGACTATCATCTGAAGCATAAACGGATGAGTGTGCAAATATAAATAGTATGATAAACATAAACAGAGGTTTCATCAGTGTTTGTATCAAATTTATTGTATTAAAATCATTTTTTTTATTTCTAATTATATCTTTTAATCTTTCAAATTTATCCATAAACAACCACCTGCAAAAACATTATAACACATAACATACATTATATAATACTATTTGTGATTTTTTTCTATTTTATCAATATCATCCTTATTATATATAAACTGCTGTATAAGTTTTGTATTTTCAATATCTACATTAGGATGTTTGTCTTCACCTTCAACATATTTAACTAAGTGCCTAGACAATTTTTCAATATCCTTTTCAATATCAGCTGGAAAACAACAACTATATTTCATGTCGATAGCATCAATTAATTGTAATGTTACAAATAATCCTTCTTCAACTTCATGATTCTCATAAACATATTTACTCAACTAAAATCACCTCGTTTGAGATGTTAACTCTCATGAAAAAATTAATCAAGTCAGTTTGCAAAAAAAATTAATTATGTGTATAATGGTCTCAATAGAAAATAAAAATACTAGTAAGATTTCTTACTAGCATATATATATAAATCGTTTAAAAACGATTGATTTTCTGGCAGGGGTAGAAGGATTTGAACCCTCGCGAATGGTTTTGGAGACCATCATACTACCACTATATTATACCCCTATAAATGCTCAATTAAGAGCAAACAATTTATATTATAAAATGATATATTATTATCATTTATAAACTAATTTAATTCGAAATGATATGTTTCAAATTTATACTTATGCCACCAAAAGTGCCACCAGTTCAAAACATAACATTTGATAAACCCAGTAGTTATAAGGTAAAATCAGTCTTTTTAACTTTTATAACAAAGGTTTTGGAGACTCCTATTATACCATTTAACTAATCCCCTAAATCGGACAAATTAATAATATCATATTTTTTTTATTTTATCAACTAATTTTGATACTCTTTTGCATATAATATATGGGAGGGTTTATTATGGCTATTGTTGCATATAATACAAAAGAACTTGATTTACTTGCTAGACTTATGAGAGCAGAAGCAACTGGCGAAGGTAATCTTGGAATGCTTATGGTTGGTAATGTTGGAATAAATAGAGTTATAGGAAATTGCTTAGATTTTAAAAATATTACTAGTATTTATCAAATGGTATATCAAGATCCAGGCGGATTTTCTGGAACAGATAGTCCACTTTTTTATAGTTCATCAAGTACTGCAGAAAAAAATCTTGCTAAAAGAGTAATAAATGGTGAATACTTTCATCCTGCGACTAATGCACTCTGGTTTTATGCACCAGGATCTGGTAATTCATGTAGACCAACATGGTTTAATCAAGCAAATAGTGGAAGATATAAAAATCATTGTTTTTATGTTCCACAAAAAGGAGTTTGTAAAGACTTATACTAAAAATACCAATGCTTTTACACATTGGTATTCTTTTTTATTTGAAGTTCATCGCCAACTCTAAGTACATCAGATTTTAAGTTATTTAACTGTTTTATATCATTTATTGTTGTGTTATAATCCCTAGCAAGTTTCCATAAACTATCCCCTCTTTTAACAGTATAAACTATAATACCATTACCTGTTTCAGTTCCAGTTGGGATAGTAAGAACACTTCCTACAGTCAATATATCACTTGTTAAATTATTTTTGTTTTTAATATCATCTATACTAACATTAAATATTCTAGATATTGACCATAATGTATCTCCATTTTTAACTACATAAGTATTTTCTTCATTAATTATATCATCTTCTGAAGGTGTTACTATAGTTGTAGAAGATGGTATATTTATAATTTGACCTATACTTAATAAATCACTAGTTAAATTATTAACTTTCATTAAATCATTAACATTAACTCCATATTGTCTTGCGATTGAATATAAACTATCTCCTCTTTTAACTACATATGATATATTTGTATCTTCTGCTTTATAATATTCTGGTACTCTTAAAGTTTGACCTACATATAAGACATTACTTTTTAAATTATTTAATCTCTTTATTTCATTTACATTAGTATTAAATTTTTTAGCAATATTCCATAAAGTATCTCCTCTTTGCACAGTATAAGTAGTAGATGAAATACTTTCACCATATGGAATATTTTTATATTCAGCTACTGCTTTTACAACTGCTTCTGCGTATTTTTCCCAATTATTTTTTATTCTTTCTGCATCACCCTTATTATCAAGGAATCCATATTCAATAATTATTGGTTCTGTTACACCTGTATTCCTGTGGATAAAATAATAATCCTTACTATTATCACTTGGTAATCTTCTTTGATATGCTTTTCTTATTGATTGACCTTCTTTACTTAAATTTTCAAGTATTAATTTTGATAGTGTATCATTATTTCTAAGAGCATATATAACTTCTGCTCCTGATGCACCGCCTGCATTTAAATGATTTGATATAACAAGTACATCAGGTGAATTACCATATGCATTTAATATTCTGTTAACTCTTTCTGTTGGAGTTACTGTTTCATCTGTACTCCTAACAAGTGTAGAATTTGCGCCTAATTCATTAAATCTTCTATTTAAATACTCAGCAAATTTTAAAGTGTATTCCTTTTCAACAAGTCCATTTCCACTAGTTCCAGGATCACTTCCGCCGTGTCCTGCATCTACAACAATCTTCACATTATTATTCATAAAATCTCTCCTCAAATTATTTTATGATAAATACCCAAATATGTTATTGTTTATTTTATTTTAAATGAAAAAAGCAGATTTATTTAAAAGATAAGAAGATGGTTACTAATGAATAAAGAAAATAATCCAAGATATAGAATTATTGCAAGAAACTTGAAAACAAATGATACAATATCATTAAATTTATAAAAACTTATCAATAAAAAAAAGACTAGTTATTTTTCAAACTAATCTCCTCATCAAATTACTATTTTATACTTTTTCAATTTACAGATAAACATGCATGATCAATCGTACCAGTGATAAGACTACTTACTTTAGCAACAATTAGTTCAGGATTTTCATGCATTCCATTATCTATCCAATTTAAAACTATAGAAACAAAAGAATATTTATAAAAATCTGTTATAAATTTTTTATCTTCTTCTCGCAAGTTTTTACCTTTAGATTTTTCAACTATTTCATTATATATTATAGGATACACTAATCTATACAAATTACTTCTTAATACTTCTACGGAAACAGAATTGTAAATATTATTTATAAAAATTTTTTCTTGTTCCATTATTTTAAAAATAAGTAAAAATTTATCTTCCCATTTTTCACATTCATCTTTTTTCTCTAATAAATTATCAACTTCATCTATACAAATCCACTCAATTAAATCTCTTATATCTTGAAAATGATAATAAAATGTTTGTCTATTTATATCACATTTATTTGCAATATCATTAACTGTTATTTTATTGAAAGGTTTTTCTTTTAATAAATCTTTAAAAGTATATGCTATTGCTTTCTTTGTAGTTAAACTGCTCATTATTTATCACCTATAATATATTATACATTAAAAAAAATATGAAATAAACATTTCATATTTAATTTTTATTTAAATAAACCACTTTCTTTAAATAATATTTCAAGATCAGTTCCTTTAATTTTCTTTTCAACTATTTTTATAGCTTGTTTTTCAGCAAATGTTAATGGAAGTTCATCAACTGACTTTTTATCTACAGCATAATAACATGCTTTTAATAGTTCTCTAACATCATATTTACTACCCCAAACTTCAGGCACAGCTCTATCAACTTTTAAAAGTGTATAAACAGCTTCCATACCTGTACGAATAGAATATTCTGTAGTAAATATTGTATCTCTTGGTGTTTCTGCAAATTGTCCAACAAATGCAAAGTTAATTGATTCTTTTGGTACTACAAGTGGTCTATCTTTTTCTTCACGTGGTTGGAAAAATGCATTTATATATGGCATATAGCATGTTGTTGTATTACATTTATCAGCATACTTTTCAATTTCATTAGTTGGAATTCCTATATGATATAACCATTCTTCACAAATTTCTTTTCCTGTACATGTTTTTATTGCTTTCTCTATAAAATTACCTGGTTTAGTAGTATTTAAAGCATATACCCAAACTAAAATACTATTTTTATTTTGAGATTTAAATTGGGGTTGTCTATTAATTGTCCAAGATAAATACCAATTTTCTGTACTATCTTTTACAGTTACAATCCCTCCTGTTGTAACCTTCCCTTTTCTTGGGTCACGTTTGCATATATTTATAATATGTTTAATTATATTTTCATCACTTACTTCTATAGTCGCACTCATCCAGTTTGTTAAATCTACATTACCACAGAATTTATCTGGATTACCAAATTCACCATTAGAAGCCTGTGAAGCAATATTTTTCCATAAATCCCATGATTCACCATTTCCATTTTTTATTTTTGATAAATCTGGTGCATTATTTTGATCTCCATAACAAGATGTATCTGTACAACAACCATTTGTAATAAATACTAAATCGTCTTCTATTAAATCTATTGTTTTTTCTTGTCCATTATTTTCATATATAATTTGAGTTGCTACTTTTTTGTTTTGTTTAGATTCAAATATAACATTTTTAACATCTATCCCATATTCAATTTTTACACCATTACTTTCTAAATATTTTGTAAGTGGTAAAATCATTGATTCATATTGATTATATTTTGTAAATCTTAAAGCGGAAAAATCTGGTAATCCATCTATATGATGAACATATCTGCATAAATATCTTTTCATTTCTAATGCAGATGACCATTTTTGGAATGCAAACATTGTTTGCCAATATAACCAGAAATTTGTTTCCCAAAATGAGTCTGGCAATACATCTGATATTTTTTTATTTTCTAAATCCTTTTCTGGTGTAATAAATAATTTTGATAATGCAATTGCTGATTTTCTATCAAGTTTAAACATTTTATCAGTATGTGCATCTTCACCACAATTTATAGTTGCTCTGCATAGCGAATAATTTGGATCATGTTTATTAAGCCAATAATATTCATCTAATACAGAAACATTTGGTGTTTCAATTGATGGAACACTTCTAAACATATCCCACATACATTCAAAGTGATTATCCATTTCACGTCCACCACGCATATAAAATCCTTTAGTGACATCTTTTCTTCCATCACATGAGCCACCGGCTAAATCTAATTTTTCTAACAAATGAATATGTTCACCTTTCATTTGTCCATCTCTTACTAAATAGAATGCTGCTGAAAGTCCTGCTAAACCTGTACCAATTATATAAGCAGATTTTTTATCTACTCCTTCTGGTTTTTCTGGGCGAGCAAAAGCTTCATATGTTCCTGATCCATAATACATAAATATCCCTCCTCATATGATCATTAATTAAATTGTATTATTTTCAACATTTTTATTCAATAATCAATTTTTGAGGTATGTAAAAATATTAATACACTTAAATAAAATTGGAGTAATATCTATACATTAATGTTAAATTGTAATAATTTTATATTATATAGTATTTCAATTCAAATTACTATTTATCTATTTAATATTATAATATTTATTTTTTTATTAATTATCATATTCACTAGAACAAAAAAAATGAATCATTAATAATTCATTCTAAACGATACAACTATATGTATTGATTTTCTCAATATTATATGATCTCCATAAATATAAGTAATTTTATGAAGTACTGCTTTTTTATCTTCTTCAAAACCAATTATTTCATTAATTTCTTCAATAGAATTTTCTTTTTCATAAAATTTTCCTCCTAAAAAAACTGCTTGAAACAATTATAACATATGATTTATATACTTACAATTTGTTATTTATTTTTTTTAGATTTAGTATTATCTTCTTCTATTACAGTATTTTTGCATTCTAGTTTCTTTAATACACCATTAATAACTAAATTGATTCCATATCCAATCGCTATACCTCCAATTATAATTAAAACAATTTCATGTAAATTTAATCTATTTGCAGTAAAAGACCATATTCCTGCGATAGTTCCACAAACAATCATTGAACCAGAGGAAATATAATTTGTTTTTTCATTGCTATCTTTAAAAATCATATCATTACCCAATAGATTATCAACGCTTGTTTCAAGAGTTTTTGAAAGTAATAATAATTGTTCTGGATTAGGGGATGTTTCACCTAGTTCCCAGTTTGATATTGTTTGTCTTGATACATTTATTTTTTCTGCCATATATTCTTGTGAAAAACCTCTTTCTTTTCTTAAATTATAAATATTTTTATTAAGTCCCATAATTTTTCTCCTTCCACAAAAATTGTAATATAAATAGTATTTGCATCTCTACCAAAGATATTTATAACAATCGCAAAGATATTTAACATTTTAACAATTTTTATTTGTCTAATTTATATTTTTACCTAAATTATAAGCATCTTGATATGCCTTTGTTTTTTCTATTTCCATACTTGCCATATTATCACCTATAATAACATTCTTTTCTGTGGCATTTGGTAAACACTTAATAAATCCTCTAAAAGTGTTTATTGCAATATCTAAATCATCTTTATATAGATCTTCATAAGGAGCAACACAAGACAATATAAAATAAAACTCTTTATTACTTAATAAATTAAACTTTGCATAACTTCTATCAATTAAAGTTTTCATTTGACCTGTAATAGAATAAAAGTATATTGGACTTGCTAGAACAATGATATCTGCCTTAATCATCTTTTCTAATATTTCTGATACATCGTCTTTGTACACACAAGTACCTCCATTTTTTTGACAGGTATTACATCCTAAACAATAGTTAATTTTTTACCCTTTAATTCTAATAATTCAACATTATTTAAAGAATCTTTTGCTCCTTTTTCAAACTGCTCACATAACTTTTTTGTATTTCTTGTTCCACTCATTGATGAAGATATAATTAATATATTTTTACTCACTAAAATCTCTCCTTTATAAATTACTATCTATATAATTATACCATTTATTGGTTTATTAATCATAATATTCATAAAAAAGAATGAACTATTAACAATTCATTCTAAACAATATAGCAACATACTATTTTAATTTTACGCATATTCATATTTATTCTTATTTTTTATAAAATACATTATACTAATAATTGTTGATCTACAAATATTTCTAAGCATACAAATAATACTCTTACATTTTAGGTTAATTATCTTACATAAAATTATATTATATTTTTTATAATTACATAACAACTCGTTTAAAATAATTAATAAAGATTGTAATAAAAAAACCAACATTAGTTTATGTTGGCTCTATAAAATCAGTTGATAAATTTTTTCTTACAATATTTATTATATACTAACATTTGTAATAATATACTAAGTGATAAAATTGCAGCGACTATTCTTAGATTATTTAAATTAAATGCATATACAACTGGTATTAATAAAATTAGTTCACTGAATGCTTTTCCAAATCCATGGATAGCTTCACCTAAAAATGTATATTCTAATTGATATTTAGTTAAAGTTTTATTTGAACTTATATTAAATACAGCAGTATCTACTAAAATTTGAGTAATTTTATATGCAATATTAAATACAATATTATAAATTATAAATACTGTAAATGAGTTTGTAAAAATAATTGGTATTGTTACAATTAAGATTGCTAGTGCTGAAATTAAAAAGGCATTTTTGTTTCCTTTTTCTTTTAAATATTTTTTAACTAGTAAAGAAGTAATTAAACCTAAAAGAGCAAAAACCGCATTTAAATTTCCTAAACTTGACTCTGAACCTAGTGTTAAGAAAATTATAAAAGTAATAGTAGTATCTAATCCACCTCTAAAACCCATACCTTCAAAGAAAACAATTTTATATATTTCTTTCGCTTGTTCATCTTTAAGGGCATATTTAATGTTTGATAATTTTATAGGATTAATATCAAATGTATACTCATCCAAGTAAAAAGTAGAAATAACAGCAATAAATACTAATGAAATGATTATAGTTAATAAAATAGCATATGACGTATTTACTATTACATAACCCATTCCAATTGTTGAGATAATTGATATTATACTTGTTACAACACTATTATAAGAAAATATTTTTTTAAATTGGTCATCATTTTTAAAATTATATAAAATCATTTTATATGCTGACCAATATAACAAACTTGTAGCACAATCTAAAACTGCAAAAAGATATATATAATTTTTAACATTACTACCTAAAAATAATAAAACTAATAAACATAATCCATTTGAAAGTAAACCAATACGGTATACATTTAATACATTATTTTTGTTTAACAATTTTAAAGATAAAAAAGAAAAAATCCAATTTAATGAATATTTTAATGTATAATATAGAACTACACTAATAAAATTACCACCTGTTATTTTTAAAAAATATATAGCTAAAAATAGTGATGTAAATTTACTTACGATACTATTAATAGAATGTGTAAATACAATTTTTTTCATATTTTTACTCCCACTTTTATTATACTTAATATTGTAATTATACATCAAATTTTAAAAAGATACTATAAATTAATATAAAAATTAATTAAATTATGCTTTTGGACCTTTCCAGTTTTCAAATTTATCTTTTAATTCTTTTAACTGTTTTGTACCAATAGTTATAATTCCATCTTTAATTTGTTTATCTTCTATAGCTATTGGGTTACAACCATCTTCTATAAGATTATCAAGTTCATCAATTGCAAACATATTACCACAATTTTGACATTGAATTTTATTTCCAACTTGTACGAAATATGCATATGGAGAACCACCACATGATTGACAAGTATTTATAACCACCTTTACATTTCCATTTGAATCTTTAACCGCAAGTAATCCAATAGTTACTCCTTCATATTCATAACTAATATAAACAACTTTATCTGTAATATCACTTTCTTTAATTATAATATTTCCATCTTTATCCATATTAGCCTTTACTATTTTTCCTGTTATTTTTTGTAATCTTGCTGGGGCATTAGAATCAGTAACATTTTCTTCTTTTGAAGTACAACCAGTTAGCATAAACATAGTTACGAATATTATTAATACAACATATAATTTTTTCATTATTCATCTTCCACAATATTAATAACTTTATAATCTAATTTACTAATTGCTTGGTATATTATTTATCAGATGTATTACAATTATAATTTCCAATGTTCAGTTGATTGCTGTTTTTGAACCATTTCTTTGAATATCTTTCCATTATTAATTAATCCATTTGGTGTACCTTGTTCTGCGACTATACCATCTTTTAAAACTACTATTTTATCTGCATTTGTAACAGTTCTCATTCTATGAGCAATAATCAAAACAGTCTTATTTTTGATTAATTTTGATATTGCTTCTTGTATTACAGTTTCATTTTCTACATCTAATGATGCAGTTGCTTCATCTAATAGAATGATTGGAGTATCTTTAAGTAATGCTCTTGCAATACTTAATCTTTGTCTTTCTCCACCTGACAAATTACATCCATTTTCTCCTATAACTTTATTATATCCATTTGGTAATTTTTGAACAAACTCATCACAATTAGCTTCCTTTGCTGCTTTTAATACTTCTTCATCAGTTGCTCCCTTTTTTCCTATTCTAATATTTTCAAGTATTGTGTTATCAAATAAATTTACATCTTGAAATACTATTGAATATCTTTTTAGCAACTCTTCTGGATCAACTTTTGATATATCTTCTCCACCAATCAATATTTTGCCCTTATTTATATCGTAAAATCTTGCACATAATTTTGATACTGTACTTTTTCCACTTCCCGATGGTCCAACTAAAGCTATTGTGCTGTTTGCTTTAATTTTCATACTAATATTATCTATTGCATTATCTTCTGCATTATCATATTTAAATTTAACATTTTTTAATTCAATAGAATTATCTTTTATTTTTTCTTTTGTTTTATTTTCAGATAATGGCTTAATTTCAAATATCGAATTTATTCTTTTTATACAGTCTGTTACTAGCATTGTATTTTCGCTCATGAACATTACCTTAGTTAGTGTTGTTGTAAGTATTGGTGTGTAGATAATATAAAATAGTAAATTAAGTAAAAAACTTTGAGATACTGTTCCTTTACCAACTACCAATAGTGTTACAGCAATTAAAAATGCAAATATACAATTTACTGATACCTGAAATTCTATCATTGGTTTTCTTGCTTTTTTAGTATATGTCATACAGAATTTTTCATAATCTTCTATTGAGTTTTTGAATCTTTTAAATGTATATACAGATTGACCAAATGTTTTAACAACAGGCATACCTCTTACATATTCAACTGCTTCATTATTCATCACTTCTAATGAATTTTGATATTTACCTATATCATCAGCCATTTGTTTACCCATCATTTTTTTCATTGCAAAAAATCCCATTACTGTTGGAATCAAACTTACTATTCCTAATTTCCAATCAAATATAAAAAGGAAAATAAGCATACAAATTGGTGTTACTAATGCACCTGCCATATCAGGCAATTGATGTGCTAAATAGGTTTCTGTTCCACCTGCTGATTCATTTACTATTTTTCTTAATTTCCCACTTCCTATTTCTTCAATTTTTCCAATAGGTATTTTTGTTATATGCTCCATTGCTTTTTTTCTCATATTTGATGCAACTCTAAATGCTGACATATGTGAACAAATAAGTCCTACAAAATATATTATCGTTGATATAATAGCAAATATAACTGCCATCCATCCATTATGAACTATACTTGTTGCATTTTGAAAATTTGGCATTACTTCAATTACTTCTTTTATTATTTTCCATATATATACAAATGGAATAAGAGCAAGTACTGAAGATATACCTGATAAAATTAATGATAAATAAGTGAATATTTTATATTTTCCACTATACTTCATTAATTCTTGTAAATTTTTTTTTCATTTTATCCCTTCCTTCTACAATTATATCTATTATGCAAACAAAAAATAGATATTACCAATTTGCAATATCTATTGTATAGTTTATTTCCTTATATTTCTACTCCATAAAGTCTTTCATGCTCCAAATGGACTTTTTGTTTTCTATACTCCGTTGGAGTACATTTCATCTTTGATTTAAATGCAGATGCAAACTTACTACTATTATCATATCCTAAAATCCCAGCTATCTCATTTATATTTTTATTCGTTTCTTCCAATAAATGTAATGATACATGTATTTTATAGTCTTTTAAATAAGTATAAATAGGTTGTCCATAAATTTCCTTAAAACAAATTTTTAATGGTGTTGTTCCTATTTGATACTTTTCTGATAACTGTTCTATTGTTATTTTCTTATCCAAATTATTAATTAGTTCTTCGTGAATCATTTTTATTTTATCAATTTGTGTTTTGTCTAAATATACTTTTTTTCTAACATCACTATCAAATGGTATAGCTGTAAATACATGTAGTAACTCTAAAACCTTTATTTGTGCATATAATTTGTCTTTTTCTGGATCAATATAATACAATTCATCAAATATATGTATCATTTCTTTAATTGGTTTTAATATTACACCTAGTTCATTATTTAGTAGTACTTCTTTTAGTCTTTTTATATTATCCACTATATTTTTAAACATTTCTGGAATATTATTTCCAAATTCATTTATATCTATTAGTATTTCAATTCCTTCATAATATCCGTTTACAAAATTTGCTGTTGTTTTTTGCATCATATTTATATTAGATGCAATTTCATCTTCTCCTAAATATAGGGTTTTTCCACTTTTAGATGTGCATTCAAAAACACCTCTTTTACAATAATTTATCTCTATATATTCTCTTTCTAATTTTTGATTAGTTTCCGGAGCATTATATGTATTAAATTTATTATGTACTAAATCTAATCCATTAAATATATGATATATTATAATTTCACTTTTTTTATTTTCTTTTCCATCATACATTGAAATTATAGTTTTTTATTTTCTTTTCCATCATACATTGAAATTATAGTTTTTTCTTTACTTTCGTATTCAACTTGCATTTGTTCAGGATATACACTTTCCATATTTTTTCTCCTTTATAAGTTACTATTTTTCTAACTAATTACTATATTGCAGTTAATATAATTCCATCTATAATTGCTATTATTAAATACATAATAATTCCTCTTTCAAAAGAACCAATATGTTGTTTAGGATCTTGATATTTTTCTTTTTCTGGTATATCACTAAATCTTATTCTTTTAGTATTTCTCCACCATAATAAGTCTATAACTACTAAATCAAATAAATTTAATATTTCTCCTAAAATCAAAATATTTATAAAATTTCCAGTAAAGTTTTCAGTTTTTATAAATAAACCAAATATAAATAAAATAATACTAAACATAATTAAATTTGATATAAACACTTTAATCATATTAGTTGGTTTAATTTTATCTTTATATTTCTTATTTTTTTTGATAATATTTTGTAATTAATATATATTTATTATTTAAAACATTTTAATACAACTCTATTTGTGTATCATATTTATTTCTAAAAAAATCAACCTTTATGGTTGATTTCAATTATTATTCTGATATATCTAAAATTTTATTTGAATTATTAAGTTATTATTTTGATATTTTGCCTCTATTGTTCCATTCATTAATTCAACTAATTGCTTTGCAATGGACAAACCTATACCATGTGATTTTTTTATTATATTGTAAATTATCTATTCTGACTTTTTTAAGTGTATAAATATAATTTATAACCTTAAATTTAATCTTATTAATTCATCAATTGAAATTACCTTTTTACTTCTTTTTTCAATGTCATATTCAAATTGCAATAATGGATAAAATAAAATACCTTCAGTTATTTTAATATTTTTGCAATCTTTTTTCCAATTATTCCATCTAAAATATTGATAAAATTTATTTACATTATCTGGACTATTTAATATCCAGTTTAAAAATTGAGTATAATATATTTCTAAGTTTTCCCATTCATTACTGTCTGGTGCATAATAGTATACATATTCATTTTTTAAAGCAAATAATCCACCCAAGATATCTTCTCCAATTAATATATCTACATAATTATCTTTGTTATATAATATATTTTTTTCTACTACATTTAAAATACCACAACCATATATTCTTATCCAATTGTCAACAATAAAACCACCACTATTAATAAACTGATCATAGAAAAATTTATCTTTAAACATATCATACTTGTTTTTAAAATCTTCTATAATTTTATTATCTGTATCTTTAAAAAACCATACATTTTCTTTTATATTTAATTCTTTCAATAACATTTCAGATTTCATACTATATATCCCACCTTCAATTTATAATTTACTAAATTAATTATAACAAAAAAAGCAAATCTTATAAACAATTTACTTTTATATGTAATTTAATACTTTTTTATATAACTAAAATTTTTGTTGAATTTATTTTTATTATTGAAATATTTTTTTATATTTATTATCTACTTCTTCTTGCACGTATTTCTAATTTATTTATTGCGCTTTCTTCTACTTGTTGTGCCCTTTGTCTTGTAAGATTAAACATATCTGCAACCTCTTGAAAAGTTTTTTCATCTCCATCTTCAAGACCATATCTTAATTTTAAAAACTCTCTTTCTTGATCTTTTAAATTTTTGCACTCAAATAAACTTTTGATAACACTTCTAGAATTTTCTTTTTCAAAACAATCTGTTTCATCCTCTAGATTTGTAATATCACCATTTAAATATTTTGCAATATAAAATTTTTTCAATTTTTTCATTTTTTCTTTTGTTTTACTTATATTTTCGATATAATCATTTTTATTATTTGTTGAATCTGCATCTCTATTTTTTTCTCTTTCATAATCAGCATACATTTCATTAAACATTACATATAATGCATCAATTTCAGATACGTGATACATACAATATTCACCAGCATTTTTACGGTGTGACACTCTTTCACAAAATTCTAATAATGTAAACTCACCTTTTTCGGATTTCAAATTAATAAAATCTTCTAAACAATCTGCAAATAATGTTTCACTGATGTCATTTGATAAAAAATCTTCAGAACTTTCTGGTATCAAATTCTTATATAAAAAATTGTAATAATCTGTAGAAAAAATATTTGCAAAGGAATTTATTTTCAATAATGAACCTTCATCTACTTTCCTGATCATATATTCAACTGTTAAATTAATAATATCATCTATATCATATGATGAACTATTTAATGAATCTAAAAATCTATTTGATATAACTTGTGGTAAATAACTCATCATTCCACATATTATTTTATTTCTTATTTCACTCTTTTTTATATTGTCTTTTTCTTTTTTATATTCAGTATATAATTTTTTTGCTTGACTCATAGATATTCTTTCATATGATGAAATTTGTTCTTTCCACATTTCAAGTTTATTCTTATTCATAAAGTATTCCCCCTTTAAATTTGCAAAGGTATTATACTCATACTCCATTGTTTTGTCAAATTTTTTGATAATATATAATAATAAAGTAATATTGCATAAATATAAATATTATTTTTTGTACATATTATACAATAAAAAAGCCAAATTATTTTAATTTGACTTTATTCAATTCATCATCATTAATAAATTAGGATTTTTTTAGTACTTTTTTCTTACTATTTTCTCTTCTTAATACTTCATAATCACCTGTTTTACTATAAACTTTATATCCGTGTTCTAATCTCCATGCTCTTCTTTCTTCAGCAGGCATTTGATATACTTCTTCTGCTATATCAATATGTAATATACCATCTAAATGATCAATTTCATGTGATAATACGGTTGATTCAAATCCTTCAAAAGTTTCTTGTTTTTTATTACCCTCAACATCATAATATTCTAGTTCTATTTTGTAAGGTCTTAAAACTCTTCCAAAATTATCTAAACAACTAGCACATGCTTCCCAATAATCAGTTAATCCTTCTCTATTTGTTATAACAGGATTTATTAATACTTTTGCTTGATTATAATTTTTTTCTTCTTCACTCACAGTATTAGCTTGAATCTTATTTATAATATCTAAATTAGTATTTTTTAAATATACCATTCTTTTAGGTATACCAAGTTGAACAGCAGCCATTGCCATTACTGCATTTTCTTTACAATACTCATCTAATACACTTATATCGTCCATTAATTCTTTATCATTTTTTATATCAACTTCTTTTGATATTTGTCTTAAATATTCTTCATTATCCTCTATTGTAATTGATTCTATTTTTTTCTTTTCCTTCATTTTTATTTCCTCCACATTATTATCTTATTATTACAGATTCAAAATATTGTTCCTGAAACTCCGTTAAAGCCCTTATCATATCATCATTATATTCTTTACCATCTGGCACTACAATTAATTTATCATCATTATCATTTGTTCTATGAATATATGAAATTACTCTACCTGTAAATTCTGTGCATGGCTCAAATACTCCTAAAACATATGCATCAAGTTCTTCACCATCACCACTAATTGTTCCTTCTATATATCCATAATTAACTGTGTAAATAAAACCATGTTTTGGATGTTTTGTACCTAATGCTCTATCAATTTCTACAGTCACTATTTTTCCTAAATAATCTTTTGCATTTGTCATATTCTTTCCTCTTTCAATAACTCTTCCTGTCTTATTCCCATTATCATCATAAATATCTAATAATTCCATACATATCACCATCCTTTAATATAATTATAACAAAAAAAATAACTATTTTGATATGAACCCCGTTTCTTGGACATGGAAACGAGGTTTTTATATGTCAAAATTA
>OGYE01001259.1_pt1 | contig 16570 bp, 17 predicted proteins | sample 1576471 | NCBI WGS metagenome assembly OGYE01 (sample SAMEA3541532, study PRJEB24748) | human gut metagenome | biome: human gut; feature: human-associated habitat; material: faeces | place: China | collected 2012
GAACTTTTCCACCTTGTCGTCGCCGGCCTGCGGTCAGTCAGGCAAGCCCAGGTGCTCGTTTTCCTGCTTGATCGCGTGGTCTCGGATCGCGTGCACCCGGGAAACGGCATCCACGAACTGCCACCATCTCTTAGCTTGGCGGGGTCAAGCCAGCCGGGATGCCCGGACGGTTACGCTGGTCCGCGCCCAGTTGCAGCACCAAGGTCGGCCGCAGTGATGAAGCGGGTCTTGATGCCGCACTGCGCCGCCCGATAGCGCAGTGCGATGGCCAGATGCGTCTTGCCGACTCCCAAGGGGCCTATATCGCCTTGGCACGGCTCCGGGCAGTTTCGGGGAGGCTGCACGCAGTGCGCGACAAGATGTATCTCAGCCGAACTGCGGTGTATTCTGCAATCAGCCTAGGGCCGCGCGTATCCGCTGCTTCCAGTCGAACACCCGGGCATGGTTGGCCCCAGATGAGCTTTCTTTCGGGTGATGCACAGAGTGCAAAGGCTCACAGTACTTCGCCATGGTGCCTGGCCAACGCAACGAGCCTTTCACTGTTCCCCTCAAGATCCTGTCTATGCATTTTCCTGCCTCAACACCTGCTTTGAAGCCCATGATCCGCGTTGACATGGTCTTCCGGTTGTCTGAGGTATCTATTTCTAGAAGGTAGCGTTGATCGCCGTTTTGCAGCTTGAACCTTGCCAGCAGATAGCAGCGTGATTTTTCGTGATCAATCATGTGGTAGCTGCAACGTGGAACGGGCGGCAGAGGCTTCACCTCCAGTGCTACCAACGCAATTCCAGACTCTTGAGTGATTTGTTCAAGAATCTCTCGGAGCAGCGAGAAGCGATCTGCAAGCCGTTCATGCTCGTCCCTATCACCCTCTCCCTCACCCAATTGTTGGAATTCTCCTGACGCTATGCTGCCCTCGCTCACAGGATCAGCTACGCCGAAGAGTTGACTTTCTCTGCTCGGGCATTGCTCGTCGTCGACCTTCTTGCCATGAGCGTTGGCACGCTCCCCGTTGTAGGCGATCTTGGTGCGCAGCTGAGCATCAAACGTGACTCCCTCAACGGGCAGGTGAATCAACCTCTGCTCCTTGGCAGCAGTCGGCTCTTCGTCAGTATCCACCTCCAACTCCTTGCCTCCCGATGGCACGGATACACAGCCTGTGCTATCTCCCCTGACGGGTAACTTGAGAGCAGGATGGTGGAAAAAAATATCACCGCGATGGCTAAACCGGAGCCCCTGAAGCTTTTCGATCTCCCAGACCAGCAATTCGTTGCTTTCCGGATCAAAGGGGCCTCGCACATCCATGGTGGTACCCACGAGGGAAGGGGGTGCCATGAAGTCGAACTGCCACCTGGCATACGCCGACTCTTGCGGTACCCGCTCTTGCCTTTGATTGAGGCTTTGCCAGATTGACTCGAAGGATCGCTTCACATCCTGATTCAGCAGCAGCCAACTGAAATGGTCTCTGTATCCCTTGATTTTGAGAAGCTGACTTGGCGCACCTGTCTTCGGGGGCGTATGGATATGAACAACATCGCCCTCTCTGTAGACCGTGAAGGCCATGTCCAAGCCATTCGGTGCGAAGGCTGCACGGACGATGAAGGCAGCGTGGAAGAACATTTTTCGCGCCAGCTCGAATTTCGGCAGCCAGACGGTCAGACCATTGACCTCGAACACAAAGCATCGCTGTCCAGATATCTCAGGATTTGCAGCAAGCCTTCTGGCCAGACGTGGGCACTCACCCAACTGCCTTTCCCGCCAGGTATCTATTGCAGGAAGCACCACCGTCTTCTTGAAACCACTGGGACGATAAGGAGCCCCTTCTTCGCCAAGAAACTCGCGACCAACGGCCAAGACACACGACATCTCCTGTGCGAACCGCTGCAACTGCAACTTACCGTTACGCTCAAAGAGAGCCGCCAACTGCCACTGGGCCGCCGGAGTCTTGGCCCTGAAAAAATTTCCAACGGCCAGCAACCTGGATCCGTTCGGGATCTGACGAAATACTGTCCTATTCAATCCAACTTCCTACCAATCGAATGAATTCAGTGGTCAGAGGTGCCATCTTGCTCTTTTCTAACCCACAACGCTTTTCCAGCTCCCAGCGCCTGGACGTTATGCCAGTCTGTACATCCTCCAGCATTGCTGCAGTCAGGCGACGGATCTGATATTCCCCGACAGACTCGGCATAGCGATCCAGGAAAGTGCGGAACAGGGGCAGTTGAGCGAGATGATGCTCGACTGATGCCCGATGGGGTAGCTGCTGCAGGAACCAGTTGCGACTCCTGCGCGGAAGGCCCAGGTCTTCTTCGCTACCTCTACCAATCCGGATCAGCAGGCGCACCAACCTTATGTCACGCGCTCGCCAGTCGATGTGGCTGTTGTTGCCCTGTCGGCGCTGCCTGACCTGGTTCGCAACCATCAGCCAGTGTCGGTCATGACGATAGAGCCAGGCGTAACATGCCCCTGCTCCGTCTTGCCTGGCTGCCTTGGCTCCACCGTGATTAGCCAGTGCTTGCAGCCAAATGGCTCGGTACTGCTGCTTTTGCTCAAACTCAGCAGGGAGCAGCTGCACTGACCGCTCGGAGGCAAGGTCGACCTGGCGAGTCTTCGCCTCGCTGATCAGCTCGCCAGCATGCTGGCCAGGGCGCAGGCTGGTCCAGACGATCAGATGCTGCAGCGCACTGAATCCCTTGCGATGCTTCCTGAACATCGCCAACAGCCAAGGTGGAGGCTCTCCGGATGTCAGCAGACCGTTCGCAGCAAGCCAATCCCTTTGATGGGATGCCAGGATCTTCTCCCAGATGACTTCAGCCCTGACCTGCCGGCCTCGCCTGGCGCCGCACTCTGTAGCCAGGTACCGGTACAGGTTGGTCCAGCGTCCGTAGCCAGGCGATTGCACCTCTTCGAGCGCCAGCAGCTGCATAGCAGCCTTGGCGAGCCTGATAGCCTCCTCGCCCGCAGGACTCACGTGAAGATCAGGTGGAAGAAACAGTGGGGAGGCTGGATGAAACTCGTGCCGCTGCGCTCGACGGAACGGGATAGGTGAGTTCAGGAGCTGACAGCCATGCTCGGGACAGGCATCTATCCCTTGAATCTGCCAGCTACGCCGCCAGTAGGGTTCACCGTAGCGCGCAGCCATATCTTCAAAGCAGATCGGGCAGTAACGCAGCCAATCGGGCCACTTGACCAAGGCCGTCGAGGCCCCAGACAGACCAATCGTCGGCCGGTCGGGAGCAAGCATGGCCTGAAAAAGATCGGTACGGCGCTCCGGCGGAATGAAAGGGGCATAGAGCGGGAACAGCGTGTGATTCAGGATCATGCCTTCCGCATCCAAGCCCGTGTTGTTCGCCAACGCAGTCAGGTGTGTAGGCAGATCGGTAATCGCGGCAACCTTGCTGTCACCGAAAAGCATGTGCAGCAAGGTCTTGTGGTTGCCTATCCCCAGATGTACCCGGCACCGGGCAATACCGCTGTAAAGCAGTTCGTCCGGGTAGAGCCTGGGGAAGTACATGTCAGCTCGCTCTCAGCAGAGGCCGTAGATCGAGGATCAAGCCAGCCTGCTTGAATCTGTCATAGGCCTCGCTTTCAGGCCCATCGGCATAACGTCGGCGCAGATCCTCCTCGGATAGGCACCCCCACTCCGTCCGCTTAACTCTGGAAATGCCGGGCCTCTTGGGAGCGTCCTGCGCGAGGTAGGCCGTGGCCTTGTGAATCAGGGCCGCCAGCGGGATGTCCGGATTCTCCGCCAACAATTCATCGGCCATGGGAATGGCGATGTCCCTCGGGATTTCCATACCTTCGAGCAGGGCGGCCAGCCGCTTTGCCTTGTCATCTGCCGGAGGGGCCGGCGGTTTAGGTTGGGGGACGCTATCCAGAGAGCGAGTCAGGGTCAGCAACCGTCCCTCGATCTCTGGCATCAGCAGGTCGTCATATTTGGCGATCAGCTCGGGCCTACCGCTCCGCAAGGCCGCCAGCATCGGATGGACCGGTTTGAACTCGTCCTCGAAAACCCTGCGCAGCAACAGCGGCTTGATGCACTCGACACCTGTCACTATCGCCCGGATCTGCGCCAGCGCGAACAGCTTGATGATGATGTCCATGACCCTTTGGGTGAGGTCGTACATCGTAGCCTCCAGTTCATCATCCAGCGGCGCCGCATTTCGCAGCCACTGATACTTCCAGAGCCGCTTCAACAGACGCTTCCAATGCTCGTCCCGAGGCAACCTATCCCAGCGGATGCTGCCCAACCCGGAGACCCGCCGAGCAGCCCGGAACGTGCGCTGGAAGAACTTGCTGGCCCGGTGGGTGCCGACCTGAATGATCGGAACACCGATGGTGTTCACCAGCGACACGAAGAAATTGTGCATTTTTTCGGCACCACCGGAGCGTGCCTCGTTGAGGTTCTGAACCTCGTCGATGATCAGCACTCCGAGCGCGTGCAGATTGGCTACCTGGCACATGGATGCCAGCAGACGTTTGGTACCCAGCTTCTTGCGTCCGTGGCTACGGCTGTAGTGGGTACCCAGGATCTTGTCTACTTCGTTGAAGAAGCTCAGGCACAGCTCATCCAAGTCACCGTCAATTGGGCAGTCGACCTTCAGATAGACCAGTTGAGTGATGTTGTAATCAGGGTGATGGAGGGCTTGGGGGTACATGCCCAGAATCCGCTCCAGCGTGCGCGTCTTGCCGCAACCGGAGCAGCCGAACAGCGACAGGCTGTTGGCCGTAGAGGAGACACTCTGGTACACCGCCGCATCCAGATCCTCCTCCTCGACACGGCGATAGCCATTCTGCAGGTGCGCATACCAGGCACCACTGGCCGGATTCCGACCGATGTACCCTTGACGGATCATCAGGCTGATCTTGCTCTCCAGCTCCAAGTGATGGCTCAGCGGCTGGAAGAAGCCGTGCAACAGGCGGGCAATTGCATGTGCCCTGAGCCGACCATCCAGAAGCGCCTCCTGCGGCTCGAAACCGGGAAGCTGCTGCAATAGATCGACCACCTCCTGCAGATCAGGAATCGGAGGCAATGCGCTGATGAGCGGATTGTCCTGATACTCAGGAAGCTGCTGCTCCTGGTAACGCGCCAGGGGAATGACTCCGCGCTGGAATTCTTCAGTCATCCTCTTCCTCCTTGAATATCAGGTCACTGAGATCTGGGAAGGCATAATCTTCCTGCTTCTCGCCCCGCAGTGGGATCACCTCGGCTGGCTTTTTCTGCTGTGATTTCTCCAGTTTGAATGCTGTTTTCTGGCGTTCCTGGCGCTTTTCCTGCTGCTTGTTCTCGCGGATCTGGGTTCCCAGATCCTTCGTGGTCATACCCGTTTTGACCGGACTGGCATCCTCTGCCTGGGCAACGATGGACTCGATCTGCTTCAGAAGATTGCCTCTCTCTACCAAAGCTTCCGCCGCCGCGTTGGTATCGCTACGCCGTTCCTCTCTGGACAGCAGCCAGACATCCCAGAAGGTCATCCCCCTGAAGCGTCGACTACGGTCGGCCAGATCGCAAACCCAGTAGTCCTTGAGACTATTGGACGGCCGCAGGTAGATGTGGTCGGCGCTACGCGGATCGTATGCGACCGTTACCCCTGTCGGCCGGCGCCCCTGGCCTCGGTGAAACCAACCCTCCCTGATTGCTTCCTGGCAGGTGTAGAAGCAGCCGAACAGTCTGATTCCCAGCTCCGAAACCGTGGCCGACTCATGGGGCAAAAGATTGATCCGCACCAGCTCCTCGGGCGCAGTACGTAACCGGCCGGTCAGGTTGGCCAAGCCCCAGTTCCACAGCATGACCGGGATGGCTGGCAGATCGCCCGGCATACCAGAGGTTCTGTCGTATTTGCTCAAGGTATGAAAGTTGTTGTGGTAGAGGATGCCGGCAATGATGATCTGGGTGAACTCGGGCAAGGTCAGACTGGCATCAAGTCTGTAGTCGTGGCCACCCCGCTTCCGGCTGGTGGTGTCCTCGACCACACCGCTGGCATAGGGCTTGAAACGCTCCTGCACCGTCCGGAAATAACGCTCGACGATACCCTTGGCATCTCCTCGCCTGGCCGGGGCATTCTCGATGCGAACGCCGAAGGCTTGGGAAAATGCTTCCACCTTGGTGCCATTCAGTTCGCCCTTATCGGCCAGCACCACATCCGGCAAGCCTTTGACCGGCCAGTCGCTGGCATCGATCTCCACGCCATACTGGAGGCAATACTCAACCTTGTCGGCGACCGTGTTGGCCAATGCCACCATGGCACTGACCCAGGAAGGCCCCTCGAATCCGACGTACATACCAACGACCATGCGGCTGAACACGTCGATCACCATGTAAACGACAGGCCTGCCGACGATAAGGCTGCGATCATGTTCTGAAACCAGATAGATATCGGCGATGGTGGCATCTATCTGGTAGCGGTATCCGGGCCCCAGTGCCTCGGTCGTCGATGTACTGCTGAGCGGTCGGAAGTCCTTGGCAAAATCCACTGCGGACACCCTGCATGGCAAGGTGTCGGTGAAGTGATATTCGCGCCCATAGAAGTAACGGAACTGCCCCAATGTAGGCAGTTCGGAGGTCGGCAGCTCCGGCAGAACAGCACGGAGCAGGTTCAGCCCGGAGGCGTAGGCATCAGGAATGGACGGATGTTTTTCCTTGAGCAAGCGTTCCTCGATGACCCGGCGAAAAATGCGCTCGATGTCCGGCGTGACATTGCTCCCTTTCCCCTCCATCACCACTCTGGGCCTGCCCAGCTTGGCCTGGTTCGGCTTTCTGCGCTTGCCACGGGCGCCCGAGTTGACATAGTCCGGCAAGAGGGCATTCCTGCACATGCCTCGCTGCCAGTAGCGCCTCAGTAACCTATACACCGTCTGATTGGTGACACCATGGCGCTCCATGATGCCTCTGACAATGAGCCCTCTGGGGCGCCGCACGAAAAGCTGGGGGTTGTGCACAAAATCCGCCAGCATTCCCCAAGCTTCATCACGCTTCTGCTGATCAAGGGAACCCTCCTCAACCTCCCGTAGGACTGTCTCCTCGAAGGGATCGGCAATGCTCTCCAGCTCCCGCTCCATGAGCAGACGCTCCAGCTCTGCAATCGATATCGGTTCGGGCAACGCCGTGTCCGAATCGATATCGATCCAGATTGCCTGCTCGGTACCTGACCAGAGCAGGCGCTTTCGCAGTTCCCCCATCCGGAACACCTGATTAACGGGCAACACTGCTCAGCTCCTGATGCATTTTATGAGAGTTGGCAACCACGTCTTTCGGCTTCAGCTCCCGGTAAGGAGTGTCAAGATCGAAAAGGAAACAGTGCCGGGCCAGCAACTGGCGTAGCCAATAGAGCGCCTGACCGGCCTCCAGTTGGCAGGAGGTATCCAGTCCTTGGGCAATAGCGGTCAGCTTCCGGTCTGGGTGACGCTGAAACTCGAGCAGAAACAGCTGCTGGTAATGGGCGAGATCGTCCTGAGCGATGTCGCCTTCAGCATGGGCAGGATAGAGCCATTGGATATTGGCAAATGCCACCTTGGATACCTCGCGCTCCGTAACGATGACCCAGGGAATACCTTTTTCCTGCCAGTAGCGCCTTTCAAGCTCAAGCCTCTCGATAACTTCAGGCTTCTGCAGGTCGGTACTGTATTTGGCCTGAATCGCGATGCTCGGGCGCTGAGGATCTTCGAAATCCACCAGAAAGTCGCTGGTCAGTACCTGCGGGGTACCCTTGTAACAACCGTGGGGCAGGCCAAGCTCCTCGGCGATGCGCACCGTATCTTCGACCCGCATCGGAAACTGTTCACGGATATCGGTGACATGGGGAGACCGATCCAAGGTCAGGAAGATGGCCAGTTCAAGATCGGATAGAAGATGGTGTAAACGCCGGGTCTTGCTGCCAGGCAGGCGGTGGGAGCGACCCAGCGAGGACACGTCCCTGGTGTAGATGAACGGCTTGTAGTCTGATCCCTGGCCTTGGCCACGCCCGTCCTTGAGCCTTCTATCGATCTGGGCCTGGGTCAGCCCCTTGAATGTTCCAGACATGAGAAAGCCTGCCCCCGCTGTGTCGATGACCTCAACATAGCGGATGCAGGCTCAGAATGAAACTTTATTTATACGGATGATACTTTATTTATACGGATGAACCTTTATTTGCATCCCACACATTTTACTTAAGGCATAAGCGGTAGAGTTGAGTGATAACCCTTCCATAATTTCATTTTCTAACACACTAATTTAATTTAGTGTGAATTTCCACTTTTAGTCATTATCGCTATCGCTTCATCGATAGTCGGTATTGTAAAGAGAGAATTCTCTCTACAATCCTTGCGAATAACCTTCCTGTTTTTTTGAACAGAAATATTTTCGCACCAGGCTAATGTCCCGGTGAAATGCTTTTCTTCCATCCTCATATCTAGAAAAGCAAGTCGATCATTAAGGGATTGCATATCTTCAGTTACAGTAGAGGGACCTGATTCTAACAGTTCCAGACGGCTTTCCACATCAGCAACCTTGCCTTTAACCTGTGAGACGTCTTCTGCTAACTTTTCATGTCTGTGGATAGTATCAGCAAGTGCTCGTGAGTTTTGGGCGAATATCTCAGCCATTTGCGCTAAGGCAGATCCTTTCGCTTCTGGTGGAGGTGGGTATATATACCTAATGCTTAGTCAACGACAGTATGACCTCATGGAATAACCATTTTTGAAAGTGCTCACCAGCTGCGCTTCGGTCGCTCGACATGACTCAATACAAACCTAGTTGGAGCTATAACTTTCGCCGTAGGAATTAATGACCATTATTTGGCCAGCATCAACAGGCTGGCCATCTAAAGTAACAAGTCGTTTAGTTGCACGCTCTGGAAAGATAATATCCTTTGACTGCCTATCTTCTTCAATGTCCTTTAGTACCTTAGCCAAGGAGGTTTTCAATGTTCCATGGGGCGCATACAAAGAGCACACGCCGTCAATGCTATTAATTCTGGTAAAGTCTAACTACTCCACCAGTTTATTGATGCTGTAACAGTTCTCCAGATCCAGTCCAAGTTTCATTTCGACTTCTTTTTCAAATCGTTCATTTCAAAAAACTGTGAATTAACACAGCTCACGCATACCTGCTTGAAAACTCGTCCATCGAATTAGATACCGTAAAATTCACCTCATCACCCAGTGCTTCAAAATGTGCATAACCACATTTTATTTTGGCATTTTCCTCCGGACGTCGTTCCACCGAGAAAAGCGTGCTTTTGGTTTCGACAACGAAATAGAGCTTTTCTTTTCCGTCCTTTTCGATCAGCACCGCCCAGTCGGGGTTGTAACCGCCTAATGGGGTATCGATTTTGAACCAACTAGGGAGTTTGGCGTAAAGTTTGATATCCTCGTTTCGCTCGAAGGCCGAGGCGAATTCCAATTCGATATCAGAGTCGTAAACCACGTGGTCGAAGACGGACTTCTCGGCTTTAACCATGTTGTCTTTCAAGTAGCCGAATAACTCGTTCTGTTGGAATAACTCCTGAGCATAGAACTGATCATCACCAATCTTTTGGTACTTGATGCCGTCGACAATAAACAGGCGCATCTGACTTTTGATAATGTTGGCAGACTGCTCAATAAACTTCTGCGGGTTGTTCTTGAATGATTCCAGGCGGCCACTTTTGTTGATAATGGCAACTATGGTGCGACGCGTCAGGTTGGTTTCATTCTGTAAATAAGTGATCAAATCGGGCAAATCGAACGCGCGGGATTCGTACACACTGGTTGTTTCCTGAACCTGTTGTGTATGCACTCCACTACGGTCTATTTCAGTCTTCGCCTTGCGGTAAGTGAAACGAGCCTTGCCCACCTGAAGGTTAACTTTGATCTCTTCGGCGCACTTTTCGATCAGCGCGTTGGTATCAAAGTCCACACGGAACGTGGTTTTGTATTTAATACGATCCCACAGAGCCTGGAACTCGGGACTCAGATAGACCGCTTTGTTCAAGGAAACCTTGGCTTTGTCATCACGGTTCTTGATGTTCAGGTTACCGGATACTTTTTTCAGTACCGACACAATCTGTGCTGCATGGGGCTGGAATGCCTCAGGCAACGCCAGAGTACCGTTCTTCAATGACGCCTTGAGGCTATCCTGCACTTTACCCTTGCTGTCAATGTGGCCTTCGCTCTGCAAGTGTTCCCACAACTGCTTCGACGCCTCGGCACCTAAGTATTCGTGATTGTGGTCGTCAACCGGTACCACGATATTGGCAAACAGGTGCTTCTCGACCACGCCAAACTTGATGCCTTCCTCGTTTTCTATTTCCTTCTGCAATTGCTCTGCAAATTGCTCGTAGGATTCATTAGCCATCACAGTGAGGGTAACGGCGGAAACTCGCCGGATGCGTCAATGTCGGCATAGATGTTTTTCGGTGGCAAGCGAGTTGGGAACGGCCTGTTGCAGAAAGGCTCGTGTATTTGTCGTGTCAGTCGAATTGCCGGAGACGATGGAGGGAGAATAAGGATTCATAACGGCGCTCTCAATGAACACTGGTGTGATGGACAGGAGTGTGATGTTGCAGGTGTGCTGCTCATCATCGATCCCATATCATTACGTTCGCTCACTAAGACGGAGTGCCTTTCGTCATTTAACCTGTCACAATCCAAATAATTTCAGACAGATATTATCTCCGTGAATCCCCCGCCTCCTTAACCGGAGCGCGGGGATTTTTCTTTTTCACGTTGAGAACTCTGTATGACTAAACCTCACGGCCTTCAGGCCCTTGAACAACCGCTGGCGTCGCTTCCCGATACGCTTCGCCAGCTTATTCTTGAACGTATTCAGAATCTCACCCACTATGAGCCGGTGATTGGTATCATGGGCAAAAGCGGTGCCGGTAAGTCTTCGCTCTGTAACGAACTCTTCCGGGGTGAGGTCTCCCCCGTCAGTGATGTGAACGCCTGTACCCGTGAAGTGCTGCGCTTCCGGCTGCGCAGCGGGCGTCACAGTCTGGTGATTGTTGATTTACCGGGTGTGGGAGAAAACGGGCAACGGGACCATGAATACCGTGCCCTGTACCGGCGTATGCTGCCGGAACTGGACCTGGTTCTGTGGGTCATTAAGGCCGATGACCGGGCGCTGTCGGTGGACGAGCAGTTCTGGCGCGGTGTGATGCAGCCTTACCAGCAGCAGGTGGTGTTCGTGATTAACCAGGCCGACAAAATAGAACCCAGCCATGAATGGGATACCCGTTCGGGTACTCCCTCAGCACAGCAACAGAAAAATCTTCAGGAAAAGCAGGTTGCCATTACCACGATGTTTAAGCCACATCACCCGGTCTGCGTGGTATCCGCCTGTACCGGATGGGGCGTGGAGGATATGGTAGCAACCATGATGCGCTGTCTGCCGGACCGCGCCACCAGCCCAGTAGCGACACAGTTGCACGGGAGGCTCTGCACGGAGCCGGTAAAGTCGCAGGCCCGTGACGGCTTCGGTGAGGCGGTGGGGCGGGTGTTCGATACGGCAGAGTCATCGTCATTCCTGCCTGCGCCGCTGAAGACGGTGATACGTACCGTGCGTGATGCGGTGGTGTCTGTAGCCCGCGCGGTCTGGGACTGGATCTTCTTCTGAATGAGTAAAAGGTCATCAGGACTGTAGTGAATGACTCTGTTTATTCACCGCCTGGTAGATGATTATTTCCAGGCAGACATAACCTGTCCTGACCAGCAAAAGATACCACCAGTCATAAGCGCGTCACCACTGCCGACGTTGCATCCACGCAGTCTTCTCGCGCCAGGCGTTTCGCTACGTATCACGGACATAACCTGTCAGTCTCATCCTTTACAGTAATACCTTCTTTATTAATCAATTACCCAACACGGAGATAATACATGTCTCAGGCTGAGCGTCGTTATGACCGCCTGTCTGTCCGGCTTTCTCTGATTATCAGCCGTCTGCTCGCGGGTGAAACGCTGAATATGCGCAAACTGGCCGCTGAGTTTGGCGTCTCGGAGCGTACCCGCCAGCAGTCAGCGGCTGTGGCGTCACAATACACCAACGTTGCTACAGAGGATGACCAGAACACACATTTTCGCCTGGTGGTCCGGGATACCGACGGCAGGATGCACTGGCGGGCCAGGAACTTTGAGCCGGAGGCGGGTTACTGGCTGAACCGCTATCTCACCAGCGATGGCATTCGCAGAGCCACAACGTAATACATACTACCGTTACCTTCAGCATACCACCCGCAACGATGTTATAAACAGAGCTAGGCCACACCTCCTTCGGGAAGTGTGGCCTTTCGTATTTTTATCGAGAGAATAAGGAGTTATCCATGCGACTCGCCAGCCGCTTTGGCCGTATCAATCAGATCCGCCGCGACCGCCCCTTAACCCATGAAGAATTAATGCAGGTTGTTCCCAGCGTCTTCGGGGAAGGTAAGCACGTGTCCCGTTCAGACCATTACAGCTACATACCGACCATTACCCTGCTGGAGAACCTGCAGCGTGAAGGATTCCAGCCATTCTTTGCCTGCCAGACCCGCGTCAGGGACCAGAGCCGCCGTGAGCATACGAAACATATGCTGCGCCTGCGTCGCTCCGGGCAGATAACCGGTCAGCAGGTGCCGGAAATTATCCTGCTCAATTCGCATGACGGTTCGTCCAGTTACCAGATGTTGCCGGGGTATTTCCGTGCCATCTGTACCAACGGTCTCGTCTACGGGCAGTCATTTGGCGAGGTGCGAGTGCCACACCGGGGAAATGTCGTGGAGAAAGTGATTGAAGGCGCTTACGAAGTCCTCGGTGTGTTCGACCGGGTGGAAGAGAAGCGTGATGCGATGCAGTCGCTTTTACTCCCGCCACCGGCACAACAGGCTTTTGCCAGAGCCGCGCTGACGTACCGCTTCGGGGAAGAGCACCAGCCGGTGACGGAAGCGCAGATACTGACACCCCGCCGCTATAAAGACCGTCAGGATGACCTGTGGTCAGTTTTTAATCGGTGCCAGGAGAACCTGCTCAAAGGGGGGCTGTCAGGACGTACTGCCAAAGGCAAACGCAGCCATACCCGCGCGGTGAAAGGCATCGACGGCGACGTTAAGCTCAACCGGGCACTCTGGGTGATGGCGGAAAAACTGCAGCAGGCGCTGAGCTGATGCCACCGCTGCCTGATAACGCCCACCCGGTCGCCATTTATCCTGCCCCCTGGAGAACAACCCCGGCAGCCGCTCCATCTCCGATGACGACCTGTGCGCCTATGCTCACACCTTCTTTATCGTCCCGGTGAACTCAGTTTCTGCCGGTTAAGTCTCGCTGACGGCCACTGGCCCTCACACTGTGATGAAGACGGCTATGCGCAGTCATGTCCGTCACTCCGATTGAACCAGTATCCCCAACACAATGAATGAAAGAGGAAAAACAACATGACCGATAACACTCTGCCACTGTTCACACCCGCAGCAGATGCTCTTGCTGCGGCTCAGCATCAGATTATCGCTATACCGGTAACCGATGAGAACCGCATCAGCTTCTGGCCGCAGCACTTTGGCAGCATTCCGCAGTGGATAATCCTTGAGCCGACCATCTTCGCGTGGATGGACCGCTTCAGCACGGACTACAACGGCGGCATCTGGAATTTTTACACGCTGAGCAACGGCGGTGCGTTTATGGCCCCGGAAGTGGAGAACGATGAACTCTGGTCGCTGTTTAACACGATGAACGGCAACGGCGGTGACATGAGTGCTGAAGCTGCAGGGATTGCGGTCTGTCTGATGGCTTACAGCCACCATGCCTGCCGTACCGAATGCGACGCCATGACGGAGCACTACTACCGCCTGCGGGACTACGCGCTCAACCACGCGGAATGCAACGCCATCATGCACATCATCGACTGAGGTCAGCCGCTATGGAGCAACAGTTACCGTTGTTTGCCCGTGAATTAGCCCCTGCCGACCTGCAGACAGTCAGGAAAGCCTTATCTCTGTTGAAGTGCCAGCTACGTGAAACCGGGGCGTCATTTACTTCCAGCCATGCCGTCCGCGACTGGCTGCGCCTGCAGCTCGCGTCACTGGAGCGGGAAGAGTTTACCGCGCTCTTTCTCGATAACCAGCATCGCCTGATAGCCCACGAAACGCTATTTACCGGCACCATCAACCATACGCAGGTCCATCCCCGCGAAGTGGTGAAGGCCGGTCTGAAGCATAACTGCGCCGCTGTCATTGTCGCCCATAGCCATCCCTCCGGGGAGGCTGAACCCAGCAAGGCAGACCGTCAGGTCACTACGCGTATTCAGCAGGCGCTGGACCTGGTTGATATCCGCCTGCTGGACCACCTGGTGGTCGGCGGCATGGAGATCACCTCGTTTGCAGATCGTGGCTGGCTGTAGCACAACAGGAGAATAACCCAATGAAAATTATCAGTAAACGTCAGGCTATGGCGATATACCGCCAGCATCCGCAGTCCCGGTTGTTTCCCTTCTGCACGGGTAAATACAAATGGTCTGGCAGCATCTGCCACTACGCCGGGCAGGAGGTTCAGGATATCAGCGGTGTGCTCGCGGTCTTCGCTGAACGCCGTCAGAACCGCAACGGCCACTATGTCGTATTACGCAGCGTCACGCTGAATTAACACACGTTTAAGGAAGGTTAAAATTGTCGAATAAAACACCGATAGTAAACCACGATGTCACTGAACCCTGGTGGGGGCTTAAACGCAGTATCACGCCCTGTTTTGGCGTACGGCTGGTGCAGGCGGGCAACTGTCTGCATTATCTCGCTGACCGGGCCAGCATCACCGGACAGTTCAGCGACGCGGATTTACGGCATCTCGACCAGGCATTTCCACTGCTGCTCAAACAGCTTGAACTGATGCTCACCAGCGGTGAACTCACTCCCCGCCATCAGCACTGTGTCACGCTCTATGCAAAAGGGCTGACCTGCGAGGCCGACTCCCTCGGCTCGCATGGTTACGTATACCTGGCGATTTATCCGACACCAGCGGCAACCGCGTAAAGCTTCTTACTACTTACCCTCGTTTTACCCATCAACAAAGAGATCCCACTATGCAAACCCAACCACTATCCTCAACGCAGGAGGCTACATCACGCCCGTCACCGGTGGAGATCTGGCAACAGCTTCTGAGCCACCTGTTGGATCGTCACTACGGTCTGACGCTTAACGACACGCCGTTTGGCAACGACGGTGTGATTCAGGAGCATATCGACGCCGGTATATCACTGTGCGACGCCGTGAATTTTATTGTGGAGAAGTACGATCTGGTGCGCATCGATCGTCACGGTTTCAGTACAGAAACACAGTTGCCGCGTCTCACCAGTATCGATATTCTCCGCGCCCGCAAAGCCACCGGGTTGATGACTCGCAACGATTACAGAACGGTGACCGACATCACCACCGGTAAATACCGTGGGGGGCATCGATGAAGTTATCCCTGACGGTAGAAGCCGACGCCATCAACGTTCTGGCCCTGAATGCGGGCCGAATCGCTGTGGATATTGACGGCATTGAACTGGCTGCGCTGATCGATGTGGTCTGTGATAACGGTTATTCCCTTCGCGTTGCTGACTCCCCCGGAAAGCTGGTCGTTGAAGATCCGCTTCCACCCGTCGCCCGCGTTAATGGCATCCAGTGCAGTACCGCGCATATTACGGAGGAAGACAACGCTCTGCTGTTTACTCTTTCACACCAGAATGAAGACTTTGGTGAGTCGGAATGGATTAGTTACACCGGGTCGGGTTATCTGCTCCACCTGGGTGCCTGGTCATTTCCGGTCTTACGCCTCAAACGTCTCGGTCTGTCGAAAGCCTGCCGTCGGTTAGTAGTGACGCTTATCCGTCGCTACGCCGTTGGCATTGTTCATCTGGATGCCTTTGGCGCAGTGCTGCCGGGCTTTGACATTTTCGACTGGTAAATCTTCTCACCAATAAGCACAGGATATTCTCATGGAGAAATTAACCACCGAAGTGGCTCTCAACGTTCTGATTGACTGGCTGCAGGACAACATCGATTGTGGGAACATGATTATTTTCGACAACGACGAAGACAACACCGATTCAGCAGTGCTGTTGAGCTGGGATTTTAAGAGCAATAGCCCATGTAAGTTCGGGAAAAAGATCATCGTTACGGGACTGGTCAAATGTGATCGGTGGGGATTTGGGCTTAACTGGGGCTGGCAACGTGATCGGCTTGCAGACCTTGAACGCATGCTGATGCTTCTTGATGGCAAACCGGTTCCCGACAACCGCGCTGACGTTACCCGTCGTCTCAGCGATCATATCCATGCTAATCGGCACAGCAATCGTTACGAGGACGAGATGTTTGCGATCAAGTACTTTCAGAAGGGGACAGCGCATATCATCTTCAAACGACCAGAGCTGGTTGATAAGCTGAACGACATCATCGCCCGACACTATCCGGGAGCACTGCCAGCGAGAAGAGAGTGAGTTGTCCGATGCTATCTCAGGTAAGCCAGCGCAAGCCGGACGGTAATGGCATACTGGATGGCATACCGAAAAAAACAGATATAAAAAAGGCCATGCTAATCAATAGCATGGCCTAGAATAGTGGCGGAACGGACGGGACTCGAACCCGCGACCCCCTGCGTGACAGGCAGGTAT
>OGYE01001262.1_pt1 | contig 16531 bp, 13 predicted proteins | sample 1576471 | NCBI WGS metagenome assembly OGYE01 (sample SAMEA3541532, study PRJEB24748) | human gut metagenome | biome: human gut; feature: human-associated habitat; material: faeces | place: China | collected 2012
CGGACTGACAACGATAATGCGGTCGAGACAAATGAGTTGGCCAACAATAACAACGTTGAGACGAGTGAAACCGAAGAGAACAACGTTTTTGCCATTATGGATGATACGCAGGCTGTAAATGCGAACACTAATAATCAACCGGTCAGAGAAACCAAGAAGCAGACAGAATGCTCTTTTAAATATGCCGGAAGGGATATAATCGAAAAAACCATAATCATCTTTTTTGATAAGCACAATGGTCAATTTAAAGCTTTTTGGGGAAACGGAAATCCCAATTTCCAAGAGTTGATAGATTGCTACGAGAAAGTAATAAGAAAGGACTTTGCTAATTATGACGGATACTATATCCAGAAAGGCGAAGTACTCAACGCATTGCTGTCATATGACGGCGCAAATATAAATTTTGCGGATGGAAATTACCCCGAACTGACGTCGGCAATATCTTTTAAATACTTTGCACTGTTTTATCTTATTTCGAACTATTTGAAACACAAGGAAAGCGTCCAACTCAGTCAAGAAAGGTTTGACATCTGTCTTGCAGGGTGCGGTTCGCATGTAATAGGAAGCTTGAACAATGGCTTCAAGGAGGATATCCTTCCCAATGCGTTGCGCGAGGAGCTGGGACTTGAAAATGCGGCTATTTGGGTGCAAAGTCCGTCGCTTGACAATAACGACAAGAGCAAAAGTGAAGTGGTCAAGGGACTGGCGGCTTTACCGAATGACGGGATTGCTATGCGGTCGAGAATTTCCGGTAAGACAAATGCTGACGGTGCAGGGATGCCGAACGAACCCAAGATAGAAACACTTGTTTTTGCATATAAAAATCTTCTGTCTCTAATTAAAAGGCATTATCCGGACAAAGGTACTCTTTGGGGTCTAATAGAAAAAGACCAAACCGCAGGCAAGATGGCAATATGGTTTAACAATATGAATGTAATTAGAGACAGAGTCCGTGCTACAAATTGCGACCCTGAAATCTTTGCAGAGCTTTTTGCCGTCTATATGCTGGATGAAGTTATCAACAGATTGCTTTAAATCCTAACACCACTCAACGTTCCCATCAGCCGGGGTCGGAAACGACCCCGGCAAAATGGGCGAGCCAAGCCGAATGGAATATTGCTCGGCGGTATTATATTCGGACTGGCTTGCCTGATATCAATCTGCACAACGAGAGGAGAATCAACAATGTTGAAAAAAATTATTGCGGCGGTGCTGTCTGTTTTGACGGCTCTTTGCCTTGCGCTGCCCGCTTTTGCGGTCAGAAATATAAATGACACGGATTCCACATATGAGAGCACGACCGCCGGAGCCGGGCTGAGAGAGTCCGAGCCCAAAAAATATACTTTCACCATCGACGGTCTCAACGACAATGCGCTTTACTATGAAAAGCTGCTCTCCTTCGTTGCATTGGGCAATGATGGCGAGAAGTATCCCGTGACTGTCTGGGTTGAAAAGAAATCCCCGGATAGCTACGACCTGTTACTTACGAAAGAAGACGGAGACCTATATCCTATAAAGGGCTGCATACAGGCAAATAAGTACGAGGAACTGAATAGAACAGAGACGTATACTCTTATCTTTTCCTTATCGTCGCTGACGATAAAGACCCCGGGAGGCAAGTATCGCGAATATACGCTGATGAGTGATATAAGCAAATTCAAAGAAATTACGGATGTCAACAAAAAAGTGGAAAAAATCGCGTCGCCGGTGCAGGGCTCCGAGACCGATGCCGAACCCGTGACCGGTGCGATTCAGGCATCCGGAACAACTGTCGGTAACAACGAGAACACTAAAGGTGTCGTTTCAACGACTGCAGCTGACAAAGACAATGATGGTGGAAGCGTCTCTAAAAGTACGATGATAACCATTGTCGTTCTGGTGCTTGTGCTGGTGATCGTACTGATTGTGCTTGCTGTGTGCATCCTTTGCAGGGGAAATGTTGCCGGAATCAAGAAAATATTCAAGAATATATTGTCAAAAGTAAACAAGCAGCCTGCGCGTGAAAAGCAGCCTCACAAGAAGAAAAATTCCGAACAGCCCCAACCTAACGACCGCAGCAAAACTGAGCCTAACTATAGAAGTAAGGCTCTGCCCCCCAATATAGAAACTTCTACACCAAAACGCACTGCAAAAAGCAGCAGTAACATTGATGTGCCGGTTAATAATGCCCCTGAGCCTATAGAAGAGAAAACGGTAGCAGACAATAATTTCTATGACAATAGTGGCAGCTTCGCGGATTTTGATGCTAAGAATATCGACGAAAACCAAAAATCAGAGACCGCACAGAAGACGGCAGTTGATCTTGTGAATAAAATATATTCCGGAGATCTCACAGAGGGCGACCTGACTTTCACAACGGCTTTTGTTGGCGTATCGAATGGATATCAATTGTCTCTGAATGCTGATGAAAAAGTGAAATTCGAGGTACAGGACAGCAAAAATTCGGCGGCGTATGTTGCGATAGATTCAAATGAGCTGTATCTTAATTTCAGACAATATAATAAGAGCAGCGGATTATATAGAGCTTATAACAGTATTGAAGAAATTGAGCGTTGCTTTGATATATATGCCGGAAGCAGAAAGATAAGAGCAAACGGTCAGAATATAGTGAAAATAGTTCCTGCGAAGATTCATGTTGACAACAGAGAGTTTGTTCTTGACGAAAAAGGAAAGATATATGTGGAGGGCTGATTTATGAAGGAATTTTTTACCGTAAGATGCCCGTACTGTTTTCAACCGCTGCGCTATAACAACGCTGTGTTTCGCCGCACGGACGGTCCAATGGCTACCGACAAATATCTGGAAATATACCACCATGACAGATCGAATTTTGCATATGAAGAGAATCTCTTTGATTATGTGGATCCGGGAGACCCTAAATATAAAGGGCGCAAATTTCTTGATAAAAATGGTTATATTATTGAATTGGAGAATCCCAGCAACTCCAGCGGAATTAATTTGACGCAGCGTTTGTGCCCGTTTTGCCATAATGACTTATTAGATAATTTTGGGCGGGCAAAAACAAAGTATATTGCCGTTATTGGCGTTTCGGCGAGCGGAAAAACAACATTCTTATCTGCGGTTAACAATCAGTTGAGAGAAAATAGTAAATTTACATGGATGACGATGAGCGCGAAAGCCAGCAAATCGCTTGAGGGCATTACGGAAAAATACCGCGAAGCCTCCGATAAAGCCCGCGTTTCGACGAAAGATATTAATGGGCCGTTTTTCTATCGACTGGACTACAGCGGTTCTCAAAAGCCCGATCCCAGAACAGAGACCGATGTTGTTTTCTTTGATGTTCCTGGAGAGTATTATGCCAAAAGCGAAAAAATAAATAGGCAATTGCAGGATTATCTTACATATGCGGATGGCATAATTTTTATTGTTAATTCTGCCGAAAAGATTGAACGAGCGGAAGCGATACACAATGGGAGTGAGTCGGAAGAAACCGTCACTGTTATCAATATTTTAGAGGCGCTCTACGAAAGCAAAATCCTGAAAAACAGAAAGAAAAGTTTGAAGACGGCCATCGTTTTTAATAAAATCGATAAAGTTGAAGACGACTTCAATCTGTTTGGCGGTGAGGAATGGCAACCGCCGACAATAGAAGATGCAATTGATTTCGATGAAATAGAAGCATATTCCTACAGGATTAAAGAAGCAATGCTTGGTAATGGTGGGACACAGACTCCTCTTCAGAAGGAACTGAGCGCATACATGAGAAAAATAATAGATGTGTTCGGCGAAGATTGTCCCGTCTTTGCAACTAAGTTAATTACAGAGATATATGGCGGGAAGTATAGGTTTAATAGCAGCGGCGCCGACACTCCGTTCCTATGGCTTTTGGCAAAAATGGGGGCGTTCCCGGTGAAGCAGGAGAAAAAGAAACAGTGAGGGATTAACAATGTCTACGGTGAAATCTATTACGCTCTCTCACAGCAGTGCGGGGTATGACTCGTATGAGAAACTCAATCAGATATTTGTCAAAGGGAATAAGGAACGCGCTGAGTCGTATATTAAAAATTTGACAAAGGAATATGCGTCTGATGAGAAATATATATCCAAAGACATCACCTGCAAATCGCTTTTCAGAGTGGGGGATGATATCGTTCTGCTCGAAGCATATCCGCAACGCGATACAAGATTTTTTGTTGAGTGCAAGGTGGCGACTGCCAAGGCACAGTCGCAAAAGAACAAGTCTGATCTGGCGGAATACATTTTAGATGAAGTAGATCGAAAGATATATAACGAGGATTTTGATTCGACTTTTAAAGAGGCTTTTCTGTTGGCTCTGCTCTCGGATAGAACGCATCTTTACTGTTTGGCGGGCTGTCCGTCGGCGGTTGATGCTGTGCGCCGCAGAATTTACAGCTGTGGCGCGGGACTTTTGTCTCTCGGGTCGTATATTGAGGTTATGAAGCAGATTCCGCCCATAAAATATACCGTGGCAACATGTATATGTGTGACCGGCGAAGATAGATCGAATTTTATGGACAAGATATCCAAAAACAATAGTATTGTGTTTGATATGACGGGCAGGCAGGTGCGGATAAGCGTCAATATTCCATCCCCGAAATACTCACAGAACGCTGTAAGAGAGCTTGTGGCAGAGTACAAGAAGAATAACAGGACCTTTGATGAATTTGTCGAAGATTTGGACAAGTTTGTGCGCGAATTTGATATTGACTATTCAAATGAGGGTGACGGCATGATGAACGAGATAATGCATTCGTTTATGAGGCGCAATGCCCCCAATTGCATAAGCAGAGTTACGGCAACCGCCGCAGAGAGAGAGCAGCTGATACGAGATATAGAGGAAAAAGGGAGATGCTGATATGAGTTCTAAAAGAACAGATAAGATAGACATGGGAACTCTCGAAAGAAATTTGAATGCAAACAAAGAAAGCAGAAAGTTCTTTTATCCCAGAGAATATATTTTGAACTTTTTGATCTTCATGACCTGCGAATACTGCGGAAAGCATTTCTTTACCTCGAAGATCAGTCTGTTTGGCGACTATCTGGTCTGCCTGTGTCCGAGATGCGGCGGACGGCACGCGATAACGATAAACATGGTTGGATCATATAGGAGAATTAAACTGCTGACTGTGGCAGCGCTGATTACTGTACTGATATCGCCGTTGATATGCAGGCTGATTTTTGTTCTTTATTATATGTGGATTGGTCAATGAATATTTTGATTTGACGGTAGCGGAGGAAGAAGATGCAAAAGAAAAGTATAATAATTTATGTTACGGCGATAGTGCTCGTTGTTGCTGTTTGCTTTACCTCGGTGTTTTTTGTCATGAAGAAAAACAGCAAGGGCTTGCGCCGCACACACAAGCCGACGGCGCAGACATCCGAAAGCGTTGAGAATACAGATGACAGCACGGAGATGCTTGCCGTTGAAGCATCGCTTGATTCGATGAACACGACTCAGCCCGCGCCGGATATCAGTCAGGATTACATATATACCGGAAACGGCACTCTTGAGCTCATATATATAACCCAGAACGCGGACAAGCTTTTCTACTACTGCGGAGATCAGCTGTCAACTGCGGGCATGCAGGTCGTTGCAAAGTATTCGGATGGCGGCTGTCAGTATGTCACCAACAGTGTCGATGTGTCGCACCCGGATATGTATACCCCGGGATATAAAACCGTAACGCTGAAATATACGGACGGCAAGGGGACAATGAAATCGACAAGTTATTCGATTTATATCGAAGAGCCGTCTGTTCAGCTCAACTACAGTGAAATTACACTTGATGTAGGAAAAAGCTGGACTGTGCGTGCTTCGGTCAGTCCCGAGAACTGTTATGTTACATGGGCAAGCTCGGCGAATAAAGTGGCTTCGGTGTCTGGTTCCGGCACGATGTGCGATATTACCGGTAACGGCTACGGAAGTGTTACGATAACCGCCAGTATAACCTATAACGGCAGGACATATTCCGATTCGTGCGTAGTGTCCGTTTCGTATGCGGATTCGACGATAGATATATATGATGCTTACTGGTATGACTATAGCTATTATAATAATACGATGTATTTCTACTTGAGCGGAACGGTTCAATCAAATTATGACCTCGATTGGGTTTCGGTGCAGCTGAGCGGTCCTCAGAATGTGAATGGTATCATCCAGGATATAGATTTGTATTTTTCTTTTGATGACAGTTATTTAAACGGAAATACCTTTGATCTTGATCAGGGAGAATATTATTTTAAAGTTCTTCCCGGTTATCAATATACGCTTTATGTCTTCGCGACGGATATCTACGGCGGCTCCACAAGCGTATCAACGACTTTAGTCGCGGCTCCGGATCCGAATACAACAACTACTTACTATTACTATCAGGGCTATTAAGCCCTGATAGTATTTTTATATACAACCCCCGGGTGCGCAAAAAACAACCTGCGGTAGATTGAAGAAGTTGGCGCGATTTGATATAATCAAGAAAAAACAGAAGTTGATCGAATGACACTCGGAAACCGCATATATGATTTCAGAAAGAAGGCGGGGCTGACCCGCGACGATGTCGCGCAGAAGTGCTCCGTTTCGAGCCAGTAGGTGCAGAGGTGGGAGAGCGACCACGCGAAGCCGTCGGTGGACAATCTGATAATACTCTCGCAGACACTCAATGTTTCGCTCGATGAATTGCTGACCGGCTGCACCGAGCGCGTCCGCGACGAAAAACGCAGGGCGGGCGTCTGACCCGACTATCCGTCGCTCCATCCGTGGGAGCTGTATTCCGAGGAGCTGATGGTTGAGTTCAGGCAGTCTCGCGAAGAGGGCATAGATATCGGTGAATACGAGGAGCTTTTCAAGGCTGTTTCGCATCTTCCGGGTGGCGAATATAAATGGCGCATAGCGGGTGTCATGTTTGATATAGTGTCCCGCACTCCGCTCAAAAAGGACTATGAATTTGACGAGCCGAGCGAGCTCGACGAGATAAAAATGTGCAGGGGAACAGTCTCCGAAAAGCGCGGCGTTGACAAATCCTGCCTACGCGATAAAATAGCCGGCGCGTGGTACGGCAGGATATGCGGCTGCTTCCTTGGGAAGCCCATCGAGGGCGTGAGAAATCCGGAACTAGGCATTCTACTGCGCGAGACAGGGAACTATCCGATGCACAGATACATTAAGCGCAGCGAGCTGTCCGATGAGCTGCTCGGGCGCGTCGGAAGCTGGCTCGGCAAGAATATGTATGCCGATATTTCCGAGTGCGCCCCGGCGGACGACGATACGAACTACACGGTGCTTTATCAGGAGCTTATAGAAAAATACGGCAGGGATTTTACCTCGAAAAATGTGGCGGATATCTGGCTCGACAGGCAGCCGAAGAATGCCTACTGCACCGCCGAGCGAGCGGCATTCTGCAACTTCGTCAAGGGCTTTGCGCCGCCCGCGTCCGCAGAATATAAGAACCCCTACCGCGAGTGGATAGGTGCGCAGATAAGGGGCGATTATTTCGGCTATATCAATCCCGGCGACCCGGTGACGGCGGCGGATATGGCGTACCGCGACGCGTGCGTATCCCACACGAAAAACGGCATTTACTGCGAAATATTCAGCGTGCCTGTCGTTGACACGACAGCGGCGGGGGACACTTTTCTCGGCTTTTTCTTCGCCATGCTCGAGCGATTCGGCGCAGAACGCGCGCTGAAAATTGCCTCGGCGGCTTCGGCTGTCGCAGTCTCACGCCCGGGAGCATCCGCGTCGATACCGACGCTCGACGAAGTAAAGAAATTTCTCGAAGAGCGCGGCGAGAGCCTGCTGTGAAGCTTTGATAATATGTCCGGAATGCTTAGGTGTTCCGGATTTTTTATATTTTGACATCAGTGGTATAATAATATTCGGAGCGCACCGCGCTATCAAACAAAAAGGCGGAAGCCTATGACAAAACTCAGCTCAAAAACAAAAGGTGTTTTCTATATAATTTTGGCGGCGTTCGGCTTTTCGCTGATGTCGATGTTTATCAAGCTCGCGGGAGACCTGCCCTCGTTTCAAAAGGCGTTTTTTAGGAATTTTATCGCGCTGATTTTTATTTTTATCATGATGCTGCGCGATAAAACAGGATTCGTGCCCGCGAAAAAGAATATCCCCGATCTTTTCGGGCGCTGCTTTTTCGGCACTCTCGGCATGCTGTGCAATTTCTACGCGATAGGTAAACTCAACCTGTCGGACGCGAATATGCTCAACAAACTCTCGCCGTTTTTTGCGATAATATTCTCTGTAATTCTGCTCAAAGAGCGCCCGAGCATAGTTCAGATAGCGGGCGTGTGCGTTGCGTTCGCGGGCAGCATGTGCATCATAAAGCCGGGGTTTGACAATCCCGAAGTGCTTGCGGCCGTCGCGGGGCTTCTCGGCGGAGCGGGTGCGGGAATAGCCTATACTTTCGTGCGCCGCCTCGGCTCAAGAAAAGAGGACAGCAAGCGGATAATCTTCTGGTTCTCCGCGTTTTCGTGCGCGCTGTGCCTGCCGTTTATGATAGCGGGCTACAAGCATATGAGCGCTATGCAGCTTATTTATCTCGTCCTCGCGGGGACTTTCGCCTGCGTCGGTCAGATAGGAATAACTCGGGCGTATATCTGCGCGCCGGCGAAGGAGATTTCGGTCTATGACTACACGCAGGTGCTCTTCGCCGCGGCGCTCGGATTTTTCGTCTTTGGCGATGTGCCGGATGTCCTGAGCGTCATAGGCTATGTCCTCATCTGCGGCGCGGGAGTGGGGATGTTCGTATATAACAAGCGCAGAACGGCATAAAAAACAGAGCAGGTCATCGGATATCCGGTGACCTGCTTTTTAAATTTATTCCGAAAATTCTGCAATGACTGCGAGGAAAACTTCTCCGTAGCGCTGTGATTTTGCCTGACCGACTCCGGAGACCTCCATAAATTCCTCCTGCGTTTTCGGCTTGAGGCGGCACATATCGATGAGCGTCGCGTCGGTGAAAACGACATAAGCCGGTATGCTCTGGCGCATGGCGAGACTTTTTCGCAGATCCTTGAGCGCGGCGAGGAGCTTTTCGTCCGACGGCGGGAGCGGAGCGTCTTTTGCGGCGGCAGCTTTCTTTTTCTGCGGTATCTCGAGCATCATGCGCAGCGTCTCCTGACCCGTCAGAACTCTGCGGCTCTTCGGCGCGAGTTTGAGTATCGGGTATTCGTCGCCCTGTGCGGTCATGTATCCGTTTTCGCAGAGATGGTCGATGATGTCGCGCAGCCGCTTTTCGGGGCAGTCCGCCATTATGCCGTAGGTAGATTGTCTGCTCAGCCCGGCGGATATCAGCCGCTCGTTTTTGCTCCCGCGCAGGACATCGCAAATTACTTTTTTGCCGTATCGCTGACCCGTCCGTGCGACGCATGACATTATCTTCTGCGCATCAACCGTGATATCCGTGTTCTCGTGATTCGAGAGGCAGTTGGAGCACTTTTCGCACCGCTCGGGGCTCTTGTCGCCGAAATATTCGAGTATGAATTTACGCAGGCACTTGTGCGTCGTGCAGTAAAAAGTCATCTGCTTGAGCCGCTCTCTGTCGCGCCGTCTGACCTCTTCCTGCTCGTCCTCGGTGAGGTCGGGGTTCGGCTCGGAGTTGTTTATTAAGAACTGATTCGTCCGCACATCCTTTGCGCTGTAGAGCAGAATACAGTCCGCACCCCTGCCGTCGCGCCCGGCGCGTCCCGCCTCCTGATAGTAGCTCTCCATATTCTTCGGCATGTTGTAGTGGATGACGAACGAGACATTAGATTTGTCGATTCCCATGCCGAATGCGTTTGTGGCGACCATTATCGTCGCGCGGTCATAGACAAAATCGTCCTGGTTGCGCCTGCGTTCATTTTCATCAAGCCCCGCGTGGTAGCGGGTAGCGGCGAATCCGTTTTTTTGAAGCAGTTCGCACACTTCCTCGACCGCCTTGCGCGTCGAGCAATAAACTATGCCGGATTCATTCTTGCGCTCTTTTATCAGCTTCATCAGCTCGATCGATTTGTTCTTCGGCTGAATGACAGAAAAGAACAGGTTCGGCCTGTCGAAGCCAGTTGTGACAACGAGCGGGGAGACGAGCCTGAGCAGCGTTTTTATATCATCTCTGACGGCTCCCGTGGCGGTAGCGGTAAACGCGCCGACAACGGGACGAGAGTTAAGAGCGTCGATAAAATCGGGTATTTTCAGATAGCTCGGGCGAAAATCCTGACCCCATTGCGAGACGCAGTGCGCCTCGTCGACTGCGACCATGGATATATTGAGATTGCGGCATATTCCGAGAAAAGCGGGCGCGCAGAGTCGCTCCGGTGCGACATAAATTATTTTATATTTGCCATTCTCCGTGTTTTGCAGCACTTTCAGATACTGTGCGTGGGTCAATGAACTGTTTATGTATGCGGCGGCGACGCCCGACTGGACGAGCGTGCTGACTTGATCTTTCATCAGAGAGATGAGCGGGGATACGACAATAGTGATGCCGTCAAACATGAGTGCGGGCACCTGATAGCATATCGACTTCCCGGCGCCCGTGGGCATGATGCCGAGAACATCGCGACCGCCGAGCAGGCTGTCCGTTATTCTGTCCTGCCCCTCGCGGAAAGAATCGTGGCCGAAATATTCTTTTAATACGCTGAGCTTATCCCTCACCGTTTGCACCTCAACAGAAATATTTATAAAATTAATTATACTCTGCGGCGCGAAAAACATCAAGAAAATAAAAATAACGGCGGGCGAAAAATCGCCGACCGCCTGAAATATTTATAACGCAGCGTTATCAATCAAATAACCAAAAGACGGAATTCTTTCCGTTATTTATCCGCCGCTCTGCCTGCAAAATGCCACCTGCGGGTGCACAAAACGGAGATAATCCGACCGCAGGGGAAAGACGATGCACAAAAGGTGGAAAAAAAGCCGCCACGTTGCTCACGCCGCCATATTTCCGCAGGGCATCCAGACCCATAAGGGACTCCCGGCAGTCGGTGCGGTTCACCAGCTGGGTCAGCAGCCGGTGGATATCGGAGCCGTTGACGATCGATACCCTCCACTCACGACACAGACTCGTGCCGTTCCGCAGCTGGTAGTCCACACGCACATAGCAGGTGGTCGGGCCGTCCTCCGTGTCCAGATAGGTTTGGTTCTCCAGCCTTTCGCCTGTCTCATCGTACTGCTCCAGAATGGCGCGGTGGAGGGAGATCACGCTCTCCACCGCTGCGGGATCGTCGGCGGTGAAATCCGCATAGCTGGCGTTGAAGCGGACGGAGGTCACGTCCTCCGCGTCCGGGACGCGGTGCTGATAGCCGGTGATGTCCAGCTTGATGCACAGCGTCACCGCCAGCAGGGTCAGCACCAGCGCCAGCGTTTCCACCCACCAGCGGCTGGTGAAAATGCGGAATTTCTTTTTCAGCAGCATCTGGGCGGCGAAGAAGCAGATCACGCCCATGACCAGCTGGCAGATCAGCAGACCGGCAAAGCTGCTGCCCAGTATCACATAGTTCAGGAACAGACCCAGCCCCAGACCGCCGCACAGACCGATACTCCACCGGGCGATGGGCTGCAGCCACCGGAAGGACATAGCGTCGCCGGCCGTCTCGCTGGGGCGCTTTTTATACAGCCACCACACCAGCGCCAGCAGTGCGATGCCCACCGCGGCGTAGATGATGCAGGTGGAGAAGGCGGAGGCCGGCAGCTGGAAGCGGTGATAGCTGTGGGTGCCGATGGGCAACTGCACTTCGACGGGCTGGGCACCGCCGTTGGCCACGGCATCCCAGATCCGACCCACCGGTGTCAGCCAGGTGATGAACTCCGGAATATCGCTGCTGCTGTAGCCGAAGTAAAACATCTGCGTCATCGTGCTTATCACCGCGTACAGCAGGAGGGCGATGACGTTCATCGCGCCGTAGAGCACCGGCACCGCCAGCAGCCATCCTGTGACCATGGCGCACAGGGAGCCGAGCGCGAAGAAGAACAGCGCCATCAGCTCCGTCAGCAGCAGCCACGTGCCCAGCGCCGTCCAGTCCACGTAGGAGAAGCCGGCGCTGCACAGAGCGGTCAGCAGGAAGATCAGCACGTTCCCCGCCGTCAGCGCTCCCAGCACAGAGAGGATGTGGGAGAAAAATGCCTGTGTCCGTGTCACCGGCAGGGCGTGCATCAGCCCCACGGTGCGGCCGGACATCAGGTACGACCACACCGCCATGGCCGCAAAGCAGCCGAACAGCAGGGACATGACCACGGAGGCGGGCATGGACCGGATGATGACGTTGTGCTGCTGCATCTGCAGCACGGTCATGATGCCATCCGCCACGCCGTCGCACTCCCGGCTCGCCGACAGTATCTGCATGGGAAGGATCACCACCCACACGGCCACATACAAAAACAGCAGCGGCCAGTAGCGCTTTATATCGCTGCGCAGCAGCGCGGCGTTACAGAAGGATGTCTTTCGCGGCATAATCCACACCTCCCAGTTCGTAAATGAATATCTCCTCCAGCGTCAGCGGGATGGATTCCAGCAGCACCGGCTCGGTGATCTGCATCCGGCGCATGATCTCCCGGCTGCTGCCCCGGATGATATAGGTGTACACCCGCCCCACATGGCTGCGGTGCAGGATGTTCAGCTCCGCCGGCAGCGGCGGCTCCGTCACGCCCTGATAGGCCACCTGCAGCTTCACCGTGTTGTCCTGCAGGTCGCTGAGGCTCCGCTCCAGCAGCACCTTGCCGTGGTTCAGGATGCCCACATGGTCGCACACGTCCTCCAGCTCCCGCAGGTTGTGGCTGGACACCAGCACCGTGGTGCCCCGCTCGGCCACGTCGCCCAGAAGCAGCGACCATACCTGCCGCCGCATCACCGGGTCAAGGCCATCCACCGGCTCGTCCAGAATGAGATACTCCGGCATGCAGCACACCGTCAGCCAGAAGGCCGCCTGCTTCTGCATACCCTTGGACATGCGGCGCAGCATCAGCTTTTCGTCCAGCGGGAACACCTCCTTCAGCTTTTGGTAGCGCTCCCAGCTGAAGGCGGGATACAGCCCTGCATAGAACTTAGCCATCTCCCGGATGCCGCTCTGGGGGAAATAGTACCAGTCGTCGCCGATGACGGCCATGCGCCGCTTCACGGCGGTGTTCTCATACACCGGCTGGCCGTCCACCAGCACGTCGCCGCTGTCCTGCCGGTAGATGCCCGCCAGATGGCGGATGATGGTGGACTTGCCCGCGCCGTTGGGCCCCACCAGCCCGTACACCGCACCGTGGGGCACCGTCATGTTCAGGCCGTCCAGCGCCCGGAAGCCGTCAAAGCTCTTGACGACGTTTTTTACCTCGATCATACCTCATCTCCTCCTTCCCACAGTGCCAGCAGCTGCTCCCGTGTGCAGCCGAGGCTTTTCAGCTCCTCCACCAGCGGCCGCAGCTGCTGCCTCAGCTCCGCTATGCGCCGGGCGTGCTCGCCGTCCCCGGCGGAGACAAAGCTCCCCTTGCCCGCCACGGAGTAGATGTACCCCTCCGCTTCCAGCTCCGCGTAAGCCCGCTGGATGGTGTTGGGGTTGATGGCCAGCTGCGTGGCCAGACTCCGCACCGACGGCAGCTTTTCGTCCGGCTCCAGCAGTCCCGTCAGCATCATGCGCCGCAGACTGTCCTTCACCTGCTGGTACAGGGGACGGCTGTCCCGGTAGTCCAGCACGATCATGTGCCCCACGCTCCTTTCCGTGTCAAGTGTATTATGCGTGTTAGTACAGTTAGCATAACATGCGTCTTAGCACCTGTCAAGGAAAATTTTACTTTCCATCTCCGGCGTTTCGTAGTATAATGGCTCCAAATAATCACCCGAAGGAGGGTTTTGATATGCGTATCACCGTAAAGGTCGGCACCTCCACGCTGGCGCACGCCACCGGGCGGCTGAATATCCAGCGGATGGAGGCGCTGTGCAAGGTGCTCAGTGACCTGAAAAATGCCGGGCACGAGATCATTCTGGTGTCCTCCGGCGCCATTGGCATGGGCGTGGGCAAGCTGAATCTGCCCGGCCGCCCGGCGGACATGCCCACCAAGCAGGCCGCAGCCGCCGTGGGTCAGTGCGAGCTGATGTACACCTACGACAAGCTGTTCAATGAATACAACCACACGGTGGCGCAGGTGCTGCTCACCGGCGAGGATGTCCGCAGCGAGCAGCGCAGCCGCAACATGCGCAACACCATTTTCCGGCTGCTGGAGCTGGGCGCGCTGCCCGTTATCAACGAGAACGACACCGTGGCCACCGACGAGGTGGGCGTGGAGAACACCATCGGCGAGAACGACACCCTGTCCGCTATCGTAGCGGCGGCGGTACACGCCGACCTGCTGATCCTGCTCAGCGATATCGACGGTTTGTACGACGGCGACCCCCACAAGGACGCCAACGCCCATCTGATCTCCACCGTCCCCGCCGTGGACGAGCACATTCTGGCTCTGGGCGGCGGCAGCGGCAGCAGTCTGGGCACCGGCGGCATGGCCACCAAGCTGAAGGCGGCGCAGATCGTCACCGCCGCCGGCTGCGAAATGGTCATCGCCAACGGCAGCAAGCCCGCGCTGCTGTACGACATCGTAGACGGGAAGCCCGTGGGCACCCGGTTTCTGGCAAAGGAGTGCTGAATCATGACCACCCTTGACATTCTGAAAAAGACACGCGCCGCCCGGAGCAGTCTGGCCGCGCTGGACGAGACGGCCAAGAATCGCATCCTGCTGGCCATGGCGGAGGCACTTATGGCCGCCGAGGATGACATTCTGGCGGAAAACGACGCCGACATGACCGCCGCCCGCGGCCACATCAACGACGTGATGCTGGATCGCCTGCGGCTGGATCACGACCGGCTGGCGGGTATGGCCGAGGGCGTCCGCGCCATCGCCGCCCTGCCCGACCACACCGGCCGCGTTCTCTCGGAGGTGCGCCGTCCCAACGGCCTTGTGGTGCGGAAGGTGCAGGTGCCGCTGGGTCTGGTGTCCATCATCTACGAGAGCCGCCCCAACGTCACCTCCGACGCGGCGGCGCTGGCGGTGAAGTCCGGCAACGTCTGCGTGCTGCGCAGCGGCAAGGAGGCGCACCGCTCCGCCTGCGCCATCGTGAAGGCGCTGAAATCCGGCATCGCGCAGGGCGGCGGCGACCCGGAGATACTGAACATCGTGGACGATATCACCCACCAGTCCGCCACTGACATCATGACCGCCAAGGGTCTGGTGGATCTGCTGATCCCCCGGGGCGGCGCAGGGCTGATCCGCGCCTGTGTAGAGGGCGCGTCCGTGCCCTGCATCGAGACGGGCACCGGCATCTGCCACGTCTACGTGGACAAGGCCGCCGATCTGGACAAGGCGCTGGCCATCGTGGAAAACGCCAAGACCAGCCGCCCCTCCGTGTGCAACGCCGAGGAGGTGCTGCTGGTACACAGCGCCGTGGCCGCGGAATTCCTGCCCCGGCTGAAAAAGCGGCTGGTGGACGACCGTGCCGCCGCCGGCAAGACGCCGGTGGAGCTGCGGCTGGACGAACGCGCCGCCGCCATCATCCCCGGCACCCCCGCCGGAGAACGGGACTTTGACACGGAGTTCCTCAACTACATTCTGGCCGTAGCCGTGGTGGACAGCGTGGAGCAGGCCGTGGCGCACATCCTGACACACTCCACCGGCCACAGCGAGGCCATCGTCACCGAGGATCCCGCTGCGGCGGAGGTGTTCGTCAGCGGCACCGACAGCGCCGCCGTGTACGTCAACGCCTCCACCCGCTTCACCGACGGCGGGGAGTTCGGCCTCGGCTGCGAGATGGGCATTTCGACGCAGAAGCTCCACGCGCGCGGCCCGATGGGGCTCGACGAGCTGAGCACCTATAAATACGTCATCACCGGCAGCGGCCAGATCCGATAAGAAGAAAGGCGGATTACTCCGATGTACCGAAACGAGAAACGATACGCGCTGACGAACTGCGTCATCTTAGACGGCTCCGAGCACATGGAGCCGCAGGCGGGCAAGGCCGTGTGCATCGACGGCGAGAAAATCAATGAGGTCGTCGACGCACAGCATATCCCCGCAGGCTATGAGGCAGTCGACCTCGGCGGAAAATATGTGCTGCCGGGTCTCATCAACATGCACGTGCACCTGCCCGCCTCGGGCAAGCCGAAAAAGAAGGCGAGCGGCCCCAAAAAGCTCGTCAAGCTCATCACCTTCTGCACGCTGACGAACAGGATCGGCGTCAACATGTGCGAGGGCTACGCCAAAACCGAGCTGCTCTCCGGCGTCACGACCATCCGCACAGTCGGCGGCGTCGCCGATTACGACACGAAAATTCGCGACCTCGCCGCGGCGGGCAAAATTCTTGCCCCGCGCGTGCTGGCGTCGAACATGGCGGTCTCCGTCCCCGGCGGGCACATGGCGGGTTCGCTCGCCTACGAGGCGCACTCCGCCGAAGAGGCCGCGGCGCTCGTCGAAAAGATCGCCGCCGAAAAGCCCGACCTCATCAAGCTGATGATCACCGGCGGCGTGCTGGACGCCGAAGTCGTGGGCGAGCCGGGCGTGCTGCGCATGCAGCCCGAGCTTGTCAAG
>OGYE01001266.1_pt1 | contig 16501 bp, 8 predicted proteins | sample 1576471 | NCBI WGS metagenome assembly OGYE01 (sample SAMEA3541532, study PRJEB24748) | human gut metagenome | biome: human gut; feature: human-associated habitat; material: faeces | place: China | collected 2012
CCATGGACCCGGTGATGCCCATCGGCCCCCAGGTGGAAGAGGCCCTGATGGTCCACACCAAGCTGGGCCCGGCCCAGCGGCGGGAGAAGGCCCTGCAGGCCATGGCCGACGCGGAACTGCCGGAGCCGGCGGTGCTCTATGGCAAGTACCCCCACGAACTGTCCGGCGGGATGCTCCAGCGGGCCATGGTGGCCGCGGCCATCATCTCGGAGCCCAAACTCCTCATCTGTGACGAGCCCACCACCGCCCTGGACGTGACCATCCAGGAGGGCATCCTGAACCTGCTGAAAAAGATCAACCGGGAGAAGGGGACGGGGATCCTCTTCATCTCCCACAACCTCCATGTGGTGCGCAAGCTGTGCACCCGGGTGGCGGTGATGTGCAAAGGCCAGCTGCTGGAGGAGGGGCCGGTGGACCAGGTGTTCTTCCACCCCCAGGCGGACTACACCAAGGGCCTCATCGCGGCCATCCCCACCAGACGGAAACGGGGGTAAGGACCATGGAACCCATCCTGGAGATCCGAAATCTCAACAGCTTTTACCACCAGGGCGGGGGCGCCTTCTCCAAGAAGCGCACCGTCCAGGTGCCGCGGTGATTTTGCCCGTGCGGACGAAAGCGGCGGTTTCTATACGCCCAAGAGCGAAATCTGCAATTTCTACTTTATCCCGCAGGAGGACTACAATGCCCGGACCGGCGAAACCGTGGCGCTGCAGCCGGGCGAGGCGCTGGTCTATGATTCCCGGGGCACCGGCTATTCCCACAGCGAGCTGGATCTCGGCTACGGGCTGCATTATGACATCGTGGGGCAGGCGCTCCCATGGAAATGCGGCAGCATCGCCATGGATATTGCCCCCACACTGGTGCTGGTCGTTCCGGACCTGACCGACGGATATAGTAGAAGCCATACGTGTGCAACGTGAACGGTTGAGGAAATTTCAAAGTTTCCGACGTGACCTATTGTTGTCTTTACCTCCCTTGGTAGCAGACTATGCACTGATTATATCTGGTATTCGCCGTTGTGGTAAGAGTACATTGCTGGCACAATTATCGGTGGATAGATACAAGCCGGAAGAGGTGCTCTCCTTGAATTTTGATACCCCTTTACTGTATGGATTTGAATTCAGTGATTTCCGTATAGTGGATGAAGTTATTAAGGAACATGAAGGGTGTATCGCTCTTCTTTTTGACGAAATACAGATTGTTGATGGTTGGGAGGTGTATATTCGGGGCAAGTTGGATGAAGGGTTTTATGTGGGAATCACCGGCTCCAATGCTTCGATGTTGAGTCGTGAATTGGGCACGAAGTTGACAGGAAGACATATTACGAAAGAACTGTTCCCTTTTTCGTATGCTGAATATTGCGGTTTTACGGGTAAGACTATCGGTGACAGTTCCTTGTACGACTATCTGCATCAGGGTGGCTTCCCTCAATACTTGCAACTGGATGATCAGGATGTTCTGACGGATTTAGTCAATGATATAGTATATCGTGATATTGCCGTGAGATATAATATACGTGATGACCACTCTTTGAAAAGTCTCTTGGCCTATTTGATGGGGAATGTGGGCAATCTGGTGTCTGCTACAAAACTGAAACAGATACTGGGAATGAAAAGTACTTCTACTGTGTCTGATTATTTCTCTTATTTCGAACAGACTTACTTGATAAACTTTGTTCCGAAATTTTCATATTCATATAAAGCGCAACTGTTGAACCCGAAGAAAGTGTATTGTGTGGACAATGGTGTTGTATTTGTCACCTCTCCATCTTTCACCCGTGATGAGGGTCGGAGGCTGGAGAACATGGTTTTTGCGGAATTGCGTCGCCGTTATTCTGAGATATTCTATTATAATGAGAACCGGAAGGAATGCGACTTTATAGTTGTACGCAATTCTGTGCCCCAGCTTGCCATCCAGGTATGCTATGCCTTGACCGCAGAAAACCGGAAAAGGGAAGTAGATGGTTTACTGGATGCCTTGTCTTTCTTCAAGATGGGGCATGGACTGATACTCACTTATAACCAACATGACAAATTTTCCGTAGGAGATAAAACGATAGAAGCATTGCCGGTGTCTGAATATTTTAAAGACTAATCTTCTTGTCTCTTGCACTCCACCACATGATACAGCGTGCCGAACCGTGTTCTGCGGGACGGCACTTCATGTTTCTGCAGTATCCTTCCGAATACATTCACTCTCTTGGTGGACAGCGGGATGGCGCTGTACCGGCGCAGGCGGTTCAGTATTTCGGCAGACGACAGCCATTCTCCCTCCTCGTCATTTCCGGCAACGCGGAAATAGTGGTAGAACAGTTGCTCTTCGGGCGGTATCTGTTCGAAATCGTGGTTGTTTTCCGTCATAATCCGTTCGTCCGACTGGTCGAACCAATAGCGTTCGCCGTGGTCCAGTTCGTGCATGGCCTGGGCATAAAGCTGGTTGTAGTCTATCGGGCGGTTGGTGTCTATTGCTTCCGTCACTTCTATGCAGATGAACCGGCGACTGCCGCTGGGGTCGGTCAGCAAGTCCTTCTGGTTGCTGGTGGCGATGAACGAGGCGTATCGGCGCATCTCGAGCACGGCATTAGCGTATGGCTTGCGCACGTTGACCACCGGCTTCTGGAGGATATGTTTCAGGAATCCTTGCTGGGTGCTGCTTATCTGGTCGAATTCATCGATGTTGATGAGCGCAAAACGGTTGAGGTAAAGTTCGGCGTCGCGCTTGCGCGAGAAGTCGATGCTGTCCGTATAATAGGCACGCAGCTCGGGCGGGACGATGCTTCGGCAAAAGGTGCTTTTGCGGGTGCCTTGTGCACCTACCAATAAGGGGGAGACGCTGTTGGCATATTTCTTGTCGGTATTGCCGCGCCAGTGTGCCACCATGTTGAGAAACCAGCGGTGGAACAGTTCGGCCCAGTACGGGTTGTTGCAGGGTACTGTCCGGGCGAGTGCCAGGATACGGTCTTTCCCGTCCCAGTGCGGAAGGTCGTACAGATAATCTTCCAGCGGATTGAATACCGGGATGCGGTTGGAGTAGATGTACCGGCTGATGTCTCTGTCCCACAAGGGAATGCCTTCCGACTGTGCATCCAGTGCAATGCTGTTCAGCGTGCGCTTGTCGATGGGGGAGAAGCGGAAACGGAACGAGTGGCGTTCACGGTATTCCACTTCGCCCACCTGGGTATTGTAGCGGAAGTCGTAGCGGCGTTTCATGAACTCGTCCGTCTGTATGGCAAGTCTTTGCTCTTTGCTGAGGCTGCTTTGGGTATTGAAGCCTTTGTTCTCTTGGTAAACGCTTCTTACAATTTGCCGGATGACAGTCTCTTTTTGGCGTAGATAATAATGGAAATAGGTACGCTTCACGGTCTCTTCTTCGGGGATGCCCGAACGGAAACAGTTCTCGGCAAGGCGCACGGTCAGGGAGTGCAGGCTGTTGTCGGCACCGGCACCCGTCGCTTCGGCGAAAGTCTTCTGCAAGGCGGCTTCAAACAGCATGATGATGGCTTCTTCGGCTTCATATCCCGGCACGGCGCGCGTCAGGGGTGACTTCTCGTCTTGCAGGGCTTCCCGATAGGTGGTTTCGTCGGGCATGGAGGCGGGCTGTGCAAGATAGAACTGTATGGAGTCCGGGCGGTACATGGCTTCGGGGTCGAAGGAGAGGCGGGAGTACTGTTCCAGCTTGGGCTCTTTCAGCAGAATGTCGAAAGGCAGTTGGGGCTGGTAGCATTTCACGGCAAGGCGGTAGGCATGGGCGTGGAATACTTCGGCTTCTTCCCGTTTGCCCGGCAGCGAATTGTTCGGACGGGTGAAGGTAGTCCAAATCTTTACAGTCCGTCCGCTGGAACCGGTGAATACGAGCCGCGTCTGGGGCTGTTCCCAGGCAAGACGTTTCACAAGGGCTATTTCGGACTTGCCGGAAAGCGGGCCTACGGTCAGTTCCACGATGCCGTTGTAGGTTTTCATCTGGCAGACACCGTTCGTCTTGCGGAATTCGGCTGCCGGGAGTACTTTGGGCAGTCGGTCTGCCTCGTTGCAGCGCTTGCCGGGCAAGCAGTATCGCAGTTGCTGGCGGAAAGTGGATACGGGCTGGGTTTTGGTCTCCGTTTTGATTTTCTGTAGGAAGGTGTCCAAGTCTGTCGTGCTCAGTGTCAGATTCCCGTCTTTTTCTCTCAGTTGGGTGATTTTCATTTCTATTTTTTGTTTTGTCACATGCAGGCAAAATGGTTTGCTTACAGTGTACTAAGGTACGACAATCAGGCTCTTTTTGCAAGTGATTCCATGCTTTTTTAGGTCGATTCCAGCGTTTTTCTGTGGAAAATCTGATGTTTTGAGTCGAAAAAGCTGGTGATTTGGGATGCTTTGTGCAGACTTCCACGCTGGTTTTGCTTGTCGGAACAATAGTTTCCGGCTATTGAAACAAAAGGTTTTACTTGTTGAAACCAATGGTTTTCCTAAGGGAAACTCTCAGTTTCTCTTGTTGAAACTTTTGTTTTAGAAGGTTGAAACCAATAGTATTTGCTTAAGAAACTAAAAGTTTCATACTGAGAACTAAGCATATAGCACTATTCTGTGGTGAATGAAGTAAGTATCGGATACTGCTTTTGTTATGGCGTGATGGATGGTTGTGAAGATTTTTATCTATCACGGGTATCTTTCACGCTTTAATCGGTTTATAATCAAAAGGATATCCCCCTCTGCGTGATAGCATGACAGATGTTTTTCAAAAATAAACTTTGTAAGAGCTGAGCTGTCCGGATGCTTCAATCGTTGTAGCTGTATTCTTCGCTGTATCTCTCGAATTTCGGTTCTTCGGCAATTCCGTATTGTTTGAAAACCTGACGGATATATGCTTGTGCCTTTGGAAACAAGCCTTGTTCCTGGCGGTAAAAGCGATAATAGGTGGTCTTGCCAAAGTGTCCTACAAGCTGGTTCCTCATCGGGGCTGCACATTTGTGGGGTACATTGTCCAGCAGATGCCGGATGCCCCATGCTACTCGGTACTTTTGGGCTTTCCGAAAATAAGGGCAGTCGGTGGTATCGGCAGGGATACGGTTCGGGTTGATGATACTTAAGGTGGGATATTGCGAGGTACAATTGATAGCGGCCAGATGGTGCAGGCATTCTTCCTTATGGATGCACTGGCTGTGGAAGCAATGCGCAAAGCCATAAGGCACAGACTGGTAGTCGAATTTATTTTCCATATGTTGTTTGCTTGTCTACGGTTAGGGTGTAGAACACGGCTGTAAAGGTAAGGAATAAAGTTGTTATAACAAGGCTTTTCTTGAAGGAGTTAGAGGGGGAGCACGGCTCTTTCATTTAAGGGAGTTATCGGGAGTTAGAAGGAGTTATCGCCCTCTAACTCCTTCAAGAAAAGCCTCGTTTGAAGTATTTGCAGACAAAAAAAGAGTATAATTCTTCTTTAAAGTGAGCTGAACTTGCTATATTTGTCATAATTCCTAATATCTGGTATATGAAAAATAGAGTAAGTTTTTTTTGTCTGCATACGTGTCTTCTCCTGTTCAGCTTTTGGACAATGTATCCTGCCTTGGGGCATGCGGCTGATGGGGATGTTATTTCCCGTTTGAAGTTCAAGCAGATTTCTACATTAGACGGATTACCGACGGATGAGGTCCAGAAAATATATCAGGATAAGGAAGGGTTTTTGTGGTTTGCCACCCGGTATGGTTTCTGTAAATACGACGGTTACCAGATTACTGTCTATAAATCGAGCTTGAATACTCCCGGTTTGTTGACCAGTAACAACATTTATTGTTTTGCCGATGACAATGACGGCTTCTTGTGGATTGGTACACAAGAGGGGTTGAACACACTCAATAAGAAAACCGGAGAAATCCGTCAATATACTGCGCCTGCCATTCCCAACAATGCGGTCTCATGCCTGTTGGTCACCCGGGAAAATGAGGTATGGATTGGTACGGATTCTGGCTTATGCCGGTATGTGGCAGAGAAGGACTCCTTCGTGATGTATGACGGCAAGTCCACTGATGGTATATTTCCCGCAGCTTCCATCAAATCGTTGTTCGAGGACTCGGATGGGGATTTGTGGGTCGGTACCTGGTCCAGTGGTCTTTTTCGTTATTCCCGGAAGGAGGATAAATTCTATGCATATCCCAAAATCAATGAACGGAACTCGGCACATGTTATCTATCAGGATTCAAACCGGAAAATGTGGGTCGGTGGCTGGGATTGCGGATTATTTCTCTTGAATCACCCAAAGGATATGGCAAACGTGTCTTATACGCATTATTCGCATAGGATAGGGGATGATGCCAGCTTGTCGGACAATATTGTTTATGATATTGTGGAGGATGTACACACCCATACCTTGTGGATAGGGACCCGGGTGGGGCTGAGCATTATGAAGCAGGAGAATCCCGGTACATTCATTAATTACAAGTCGTTGCATTCGGCATATCATATACCTTGTGATGAAATAAATTCACTGTTGCGCGACCGCTTCAATAATATCTGGCTGGGTTCCATTGGCGGCGGTGTCCTGATGATAGACACGAAACAATCTCCGTTTGCTTTCTATTCTTTGAATCTGGCAGAGGATGACGTGCCTACTACTGCCGTCCGCGCTTTGTTTGCCGATGCAGATAAAGACCTTTGGCTGGGTACCGGAAGTTATGGGCTGGCACGCAAGGATTATGAAACCGGTGTGTTGTCGTTCTTTTCCCATCTCCCGGAATTCTCGGATATTCCCGGTGTACCCACGGTCAATTACATTATTCAGCGTAAGAATGGAGAAGTATGGTTCGCTACCTATGACGGTGGTATCTTGATTTATGAGGAAGGAGAGAAAGTGAAGGTGCTGACTGAATCCGACACGCCTTATCTCTATTCGGATTGCGTTTCGGCCTTGTGTGAGGACAGTAAGGGGAATTGTTGGGTAGGCTGTCGCGGCGGTATGGGAATCAGTTTGGCCGATGGAGGGCATTATAGGTTCGGAACACTTTCTTTTGCCGGAGGCGGGTTGGCGGATTGGTATCATGTGAAGGACATTGTGGAGGATGCGGATGGCAGCTTCTGGATTGCGACAGCCAACTATGGAATTATACATATTATGGGGGATGTGTGGCATCCCGAAACGCTGAAATATAGTAACTATAGTTATAACAACGGCCAGCTGGCAACGAACTCGGTGTTGTGTTTGCATGTGGATAAATCGGGAAGGCTATGGGCCGGAACTGAGGGAGGAGGGTTGTATCTATATGATTATAAGGAAAATGTATTTACGGAAAAGAATCAGGAATATCAGCTGTCCGCCGACATGATAGGGTCTATAGAGGAAGACAGGCAAGGGTGTCTATGGATGGGGACTAATATGGGGCTGGTACAGCTTTTTGTACCGATGGACGAGAATTTGGCTACGGTCCGTGTCTATACGACAGCAGACGGTCTGCAGGATAACTTTTTCATATCACAGTCTTCTTGCAGTAGGGAGGGCGAGTTATTCTTTGGAGGAAATAAGGGTTATAACAGTTTCCTTCCTGCATCTCTGGAGAAAGACAATGAAGCTGTGCCTTATCTGATTACGGATATAAAAATCTTCAACCGTTCTTTTGCGGTATTGGAACCGGAGGTCAGAGAACGGATTTCTTCTGTCATGCCTTCGTTTACGCGGAAGTTGGAGTTGCCTTACGGATATAATAATTTCAGTATTGAATTCGCATCCCTTACTTATAAGAATCCCGGTTTAAATCGGTATGCTTATCAGCTTGTAGGTTTTGACAAGGATTGGCAATATACGGATGCCAACCGCCGTTTTGCCTATTATAATAATTTGAAGAGCGGTACTTATCGGTTCTGTCTGAAAGCCACCAATGAAAATGGCATTTGGAGTCAGGAAATCCGTGAACTTGAGGTGGTGGTATTGCCACCGTTCTGGGCTACATGGTGGGCTTATATCATTTATGCACTGATAGGGGCAGCTATTGTCTGCTTCATTCTCCGGACAGCAAAGAACAGGATGCAGCTGCGTAATGAGCTGCATCTTCGGGAGATGGAGAAGTCCAAACTGGAAGAACTGAATCATGCCAAATTGCAGTTCTTTACAAATATCACGCATGAACTGCTGACTCCGCTGACCATTATCTCGGCTACCGTCGATGAGTTGAAGATGCGGTTTCCCGGGCATGACGACCTTTATACGGTAATGGGTAGCAATATCAGCAGGCTCATCCGTCTGTTGCAGCAGATTCTTGAATTTCGTAAAGCAGAAACCGGCAATCTGAAGTTGCGTGTCTCTCCAGGAGATGTGGCGGCGTTTGTGAAAAATGAAGCCGAATCTTTCCTGCCGCTTGTCAAAAAGCGCAAGATACATTTCTCCGTACTCTGTAATCCGGAGTCGATTATCGGTTATTTTGATACGGACAAGCTGGACAAGATTCTCTACAACCTGCTTTCCAATGCCGCCAAATATAATAAGGAGGGTGGCTATATACAAGTCACGCTGATGTATGCCGAAGACAGGGACTTCGTCCGGTTGCATGTAAAGGATAATGGCAGTGGCATTTCAAAGGACAAGCAGAAGAGCCTCTTCAAGCGGTTCTACGAGGGGGATTACCGGAAGTTCAACACCATTGGTACGGGCATCGGCCTTTCTTTGGTAAAGGACTTGGTGGAGCTGCATGGAGGAAGCATTGAAGTGGAGAGCGAGGAAGGCCGGGGAACGGAATTCATCGTGACCTTGCCCGTAGACCGCTCTTATTTTAAGGAAGAACAGATTGATGAGGAAGCTGTACTTCCGGTACAGAAAACCGTTACCTATCTTGAAGAGGAGAATGCGGAGAATGTGGTTGCTGAAAAGCCCAAAGCGCATACCATACTGGTGGTGGAGGACAATGAGGAGCTTTTGCAGTTAATGGTCCGGCTGCTGAAACGTGAATACAATGTCCATACGGCCGAAAACGGTCAGGAGGCTGTGACTGTGCTTGACAATGAGGATATTGACCTGATTGTTTCGGACGTGATGATGCCCGTAATGGACGGCATCGAGTTTTGCAGGTATGTGAAGAACAAGTTGGAACTCAGTCATATTCCCGTGATTCTTCTGACAGCCAAGAACAAGGAGGAAGACCGTGCCGAAGCTTATGAAGTGGGGGCGGATGCCTTTATCAGTAAACCGTTCAACCTGGCCGTGCTGCATGCACGCATCCGCAATCTGCTGAAATACAAAGAACGCAAGGCGCATGACTTTAAGAACCAACTAGTGTTCGAAATCAAGGAACTGGACTATACCAGCATTGATGAGGACTTCATGCAGCGTGCCATTGACTGCGTAAACCGCCATCTGGAAGATTCAGACTTCGACCAGCCCCAGTTTGTGGAGGAGATGGGCACCAGCAAGTCCACCCTTTACAAGAAACTGAAATCCCTGACGGGACTGAATACTTCTGCCTTTATCCGTAACATCCGTCTGAAAGCGGCCTGCCGCATTATGGAGGAGAAGGGGAGTTCTGTGCGTGTTTCCGATCTGGCGTATGCCGTCGGTTTTAATGACCCGAAATATTTCAGTTCTTGTTTCAAAAAGGAATTCGGCATGTTGCCGACGGAATATCAGGAACGCTTCATACAGTCATAGATCAAGTCAAATTATGCTTCAATTAGGTCGAATAACTAAAATTCTACCTCGTAGAAGCATTATTGGAGGTCTTCCTATCAGCATTCGCCTACATTTGCCATTGTTTTCACGGTTAAAATGAAGAGTGAAAGTGAAACAATTAATGTTTAATCTTAAAGTTTATACAATGAAAAGACAGAGATTCTTTGAAGGACTCGGGCTGAAAGTGTATGTCACTTTGGCCATTTGTATGGCCCTTCTGTTGAATGTTCAGTTCTTGAACGCACAGAGTTCGACAATCAATGTAAAAGGTGTGGTTAATGATGCGATGGGACCGGTGATTGGCGCCAGTGTAGTGGAGAAAGGGAATGCGACGAATGGAACAATTACCGACATTGACGGTAATTTCTCTTTGAAAGTCCCTTCGGATGCCACTTTGACAATCAGCTTTATCGGTTATAAGACGGTAGAGCTGCCGGTGGCTGGAAAAACATCCTTTACTGTGACTCTGAAAGAAGACAGCGAAATGCTGGACGAGGTGGTAGTGGTAGGTTTCGGCACGCAGAAGAAGGTGAACCTGACAGGTTCTGTGGGGCTGGCTACGGCGAAGGAAATTGAAGCACGTCCGGTAGCGAATGCCACGCAGGCATTGCAGGGCTTGGTACCGGGCTTGCAGATTACGACCAATACCGGTGAACTGGACAAGAATATGTCCATCAATATCCGTGGCAACGGTACCATCGGTGACGGCTCAAGCGGAAGTCCGCTGATTTTGATTGACGGTATGGAAGGTGACATCAATACGGTGAATCCGCAGGACATCGAGAATATTTCTGTATTGAAGGATGCTGCCGCTTCCTCTATTTATGGGTCGCGTGCACCGTTCGGTGTTATCTTGGTGACTACCAAGAAAGGCAAATCGGGCAAGCCGACTATCAACTACAACAACAGCTTCCGCTTCAACAGTCCGGTGAATCTGCCGGAGATGATGGACTCCTATACCTTTGCCAACTACTTCAATGAGGCTGCACGCAACGGTCAGGACAATGCCCAGTTCTCTGATACAGTGATGCAGCAGATGCTTGACTTCCAGGCTGCGGGAGGTACTAATCGTGGCGGTTTGCCTACTGATGGCAATGTATGGGGTAAACCGGCAGGCGACCCGTTTACTACGGCGTATGCCAATACTGACTGGTTTTCCGAAATCTACAAGGGCTCTTCCTTCTCGCAAGAACATAATTTCAGTGTAAGCGGTGGTGGTGACAAGTTCAATTATTATGCTTCATTGGGCTATCTGGATCAGAATGGTTTGCTCCGTCATGGTTCCGATGACTTGAAGCGCTATAATGCTACTGCCAAATTTGGTGCCGAGCTGACCAAATGGTTGAAGTTCAATTACAGCTTGCGTTATGTCCGTCAAGACCTTGGCCGTCCTACCAATTTTGGTGGCGGTTTGTATGAGAGAATCGGCCGTCAGACTTGGCCTAATCTTCCGGTTTATGATGAAAACGGCTATTATTTTAATGGTAATGCCGATACGCCGGCGATGTCACTTGCATTGGGTGGTGAGCGCGATGTGCAGACAGATAAGGTTTATCATCAAGCAAGCTTGGTATTCGAACCCGTGAAGAATTGGATTACCAATGTTGAGTTCAACTATAGTACCAATTCTATAGATACACGTGAAACCGGACTTCCTTACTATAACCACGATGTGAGTGGAAATATTGTGGATACGCAAGGAACCTCAAGTCTCTATCAAGACTACAAGAAAGAGAGCTACATGAACTGGAATATTTACTCCACTTATTCTCTTGCTATCAATGATGATCATAATTTTAAGGTAATGGGTGGTTTTCAGTCCGAAGAAATGCGCCAGAAGTTTTTTAGTGCCAAAGGATATGGTTTGCAGGTGGAAGACCTTCCGGAACTGGACTTGATTTCGAATATTGACGGCGCCGGTAAGGATAAGGTGCCCGAGGTGGGTGGCTATCGTAATGAGTGGGCCACAGCGGGTTTCTTTGGCCGCTTGAACTATGATTATAAAGGTCGTTATCTGGCAGAGGCCAATTTGCGCTATGATGGTACCTCCCGCTTCCGCCGTGGCAATCGTTGGCAGTTGTCTCCCTCCTTCTCTTTGGGTTGGAACATTGCCCAGGAAAACTTCTGGGAAGATTTTGCGGATGTTTGCAATCAGTTGAAGTTCCGTTTCTCTTATGGTGAACTGGGGAATATGAATACAAACGGCTGGTATCCTACTTATCGTGCCATGACATTGAAGCAGGCAAACGGAAGCTGGCTGCAGAATGGACTGAAACCAAACACTGCTTATGTAGGCGACCTTATCAGTACAGCCTTGACTTGGGAGAAAGTGCGTACCTGGAATATCGGTCTTGACTGGGGGCTGTTCAACAACCGTCTGACCGGGTCATTCGATGCTTATATCCGTTATACGGACAATATGGTAGGTCCGTCTGTAGAGTTGCCCGCTACATTGGGTATTGCGACTCCCAAGACCAATAACTGTGACTTGAAGACGAAGGGTTGGGAACTTACCATCGGATGGCAGGACCGCACCAACTTCGGTATGGGCTATGGCATTAAGTTCAATGTTTCTGATGCACGTACTTATATAGACAGATACCCGGGTAACCCGACAAACTCAATCAATACTTATATCGCAGGCCGCGAGATTGGTGAAATCTGGGGCTTTGAAACCGTGGGAATTGCTAAGACAGATGATGAGATGCAGGCGCATCTGAATAAAGTGGGCGGACAAAGTGCCATCGGTTCCGGCGTTTGGACTGCCGGTGACATCATGTATGCCGACCAGGATGGAAAACCGGGCATCACCAAAGGTGCACAGACTTTGGAGGACCACGGTGACTTGAAGGTGATAGGCAACAATACTCCCCGTTATCATTTCGGTCTTGACTTGAATGCCAATTACAAGGGATTTGATGTTCGCCTCTTCTTCCAGGGAGTGATGAAGCGTGACTACTGGCAGGGTTCCAATATCTTCTGGGGCGTTGGCCAATGGGGTATGTGGTGGTCAACCGGTTTGAAGGAACACGAAGATTACTTCCGTGATGAACCCGTCGGGCTGGCCGGTCATGAGATTGCCGCCAATGTCAATTCATACTATGCGCGTCCGAGATTTGACAGTACCCAGAACCAGGAAACCCAAACCCGCTATCTGCAGGATGCGTCTTATATCCGTTTGAAGAACTTCCAGCTTGGCTACACATTGCCTGCTTCCATGATTCGCAAAATCGGTATCACCAACTGCCGCATCTTCGTATCGGGCGAGAATCTGTGGACGGGAACCAAACTGAGCAAGTTGTTCGATCCCGAAACCATCAGCGGTGGTAACACGGACAGCAATGCTTCTGCACCTATCAAGAGTGCCGGTAATGCATACCCGCTTTCAAGAACTTGGTCTTTTGGACTTAGCGTATCACTTTAATCCCATAAATAATGAAGAATATTATGAAATCGAATTATAGATATATTGTAAAAGCGTTCATGGCAATGGCAGTGATTGCCGGAACGACTTCCTGCGATGATTTTCTGGACAGAGAGCCGATGTCAAGCATTTCTCCCGAAACCTATTACTCCACTGCGGCCCAGTTGGAAGCCAATCTGAATGATGAATATCCCAATGTCCTTCCGTCATTCGGCCAGTGGACTTATGGCATCTTCGGTGAAGACAAAGGAACCGATAACCAGATAGAGGTGAATGCCAATGACCGCTATACCCAGGATCGCTGGAAAGTACCTCATAGCGAAAGTGACAATTGGAAGTTCGAACGCATCTATCGTATTAATTTCTTTTTGTCTGAAGCACTTCCCAAATTCGGTGAGGACATGAGCGGTTCACAAAATACAATTTCCGGGAGTGTAGCCACCATCAAGCACTATATCGGAGAAATGTACTTCCTGCGTGCTTACGAGTACTTTAAGAAGCTCCAGTTGTTCGGCGACTTCCCGATTATCAACCAACCGCTTGCCGATGAGATGGAAGCTCTCCGTGAAGCCAGCAAACGTTTTCCGCGTAATGAAGTGGCACGTTTCATCATTTCCGATCTTGACAAGGCTTATGCCTATATGAGTGATGTCGATATGGCGACGACGCGTATCAATAAGGATGCTGCGATGCTGGTTAAGTCACGTGTGGCACTGTTCGAGGCTACTTGGTTGCAGAATTTCAAGGGTACGGCATTCGTACCTGGTGGAGAAGGCTGGCCGGGGGCATCTCTTCACAACAATTATCAGTATCCGAGCGGAAACATTGATAATGAAGTGAAGTACTTCTTGGAACAGGCCGTAGAGGCTTCCAAACTTGTAGCAGATAAATACAAAGGGAGTTTGACGGAGAATACCGGTGTGTTGCAACAATCAGCTGATGACCCGTCAAATCCTTACTTTGATATGTTTGCACAAGAAGACCTTTCGGATGTGAAGGAAGTACTGTTGTGGCGCCAGTATGCCCGCGGACTCTCTACTCATAACATCAATGCCGCTGCCGGACGTGGTAATTACCGTATCGGTCTGACCCGTGGATTCGTACAGAATTTCCTGATGAAGGATGGTACTCCGGTTTATGCTCACGGTTCTTATGCGGATGGTGACGGCTATTATATGGGCGACAAGACGGTTGCTGATGTACGTGTAAACCGTGACCCGCGTCTCAGTATCTTCCTGAAAGAACCGGGACAGAAGAACATCCTTTTTGAAGTTGATAATAATGAAGGTACGGAAGTTGTGATGGAAGAGCCCTATCCGGCCATTACGAGTGGTGACGGTGAGCGTGGCTATGCTACCGGCTATGCATTGCGCAAGGGTGGTTCATTCAACCGTAAGTATTATGCCAATGGCGGTGGTTATACGGCAGCTGTATGTTTCCGTGCGGCTGAGGCTCTGCTGAATTATATGGAAGCAAGTTATCTGCTCAATGGAACGCTGGATGCTACGGCTCGTGAATATTGGACTGTACTTCGTCAACGTGCCGGCATCAGTACTGATTTTGACAAGACTATCGCTGCAACGGACATGAGCAAGGAGGCTGAAAATGATTGGGGAGCCTATACGGGTGGAAGTGTCATCTCTGACAAGACTCTGTATAATATCCGTCGTGAACGTCGTTGCGAGTTCCTGGCTGAAGGTCTTCGCTACATGGACTTGTGCCGTTGGCGTTCTATGGACCAACTGATGACTGCTCCCAGCCATCTGGAAGGTATGCATTTGTGGAATACTCCGATGGAGGACTGGTATCTGGATGATAATGGAAAATCCATTTTGGTTGCTGACGGGACAGACAAGGCTAATGTCTCATCGAAAGACAAGAGTGAGTATCTCCGTCCGTTCGAGAGAAGCAGCAACCAGTCTGCCTATAACGGCTGTACTTGGAAGATGGCACACTATTTGAATCCTATCATGATCAAGCAGTTCCAGTTGACAGCCACTTCGGGAGCGGATGTATCGACTTCCATTCTTTACCAGAATCCTTATTGGCCGGTGGTAGCTGACCAGCCGGCTGAGAAATAAAGGCATTTTTCAATAGGTATTTGATTTAGGGAGGAGGATACACTTTCCGGTGCGAAGGTATCCTCCTCCCTTCTTTATAAATAGAAACAAGACAGAATATGACTCATTTGAATTTCAAGTTTTTAGTGGTATGCTTGGTTGTCGTGGCGTCAGTCGTCGGCCTGCAGGCACAAAATGATGTCCCTATAAGGGGGGAAGGTGAAATCGTTCCAGCCGGAGTATGGAACGATGTAAACGGGGAGTACATTAATGCACATGGTGGTGGTATACTGTTATTTGACAGTAAATATTATTGGTTCGGTGAACACCGTCCTGCAAAAGGATTCTCTACGGAGGTAGGAGTAACATGTTATTCTTCTGCCGATTTATGTAATTGGAAATATGAGGGGGTGCCCTTGTCTGTATCGGAGGAAGCTGGCAATGAAATAGAGAAAGGCTGTATTATAGAACGTCCCAAGGTGATTTATAACGAAAAGACGAAGAAATTTGTCATGTGGTTTCATCTGGAACTGAAAGGGAAGGGCTATGCGGCTGCCCGTGCAGGAGTGGCTGTCAGTGACTCTCCGGCGGGACCTTATCGTTTTGTTTCTTCAAGTCGTGTTTGTCCGGGAGTATTTCCGCTGAATATGACGGACGAAGAACGGGACATACAGTGGAATATGGAACAGTTTGAAGAATGGTGGACGCCTGAGTGGAGAGAGGCTGTCAATAAGGGGTTGTTTGTGAAACGTGACTTGAAGGGAGGACAGATGTCCCGGGACATGACATTGTATGTTGACGACGATGGAAAAGCTTATCATATCTATTCTTCGGAAGAGAATCTAACCTTGCAAATTGCCGAGCTGACTGATGACTATCAAGGACATTCCGGAAAATATATCCGTCTCTTCCCGGGAGGGCATAATGAAGCTCCGGCACTATTCAAACATGACGGTACGTATTGGATGATTACTTCCGGCTGTACGGGATGGGAGCCCAATGAGGCACGTTTGTTTTCAGCATCCTCCATCTGGGGACCGTGGAAACAGCATCTGCATCCTTTTATAGGTAAGGGGGCTGAAAAGACTTTCGGCGGTCAAAGTACCTTTGTCATTTCTACTCTGGAAAATAGATTTGTCTTTATGGCTGATGTCTGGAAGCCGGAGAGTTTGATGTATTCAAAGTATATCTGGCTGCCGATTGGTTTTGATGATACTGGTAAACCGGTTATCGAATGGAAAGAAAGTTGGAATCCTTGCTGATATATTTGAGAAAAAAGGAAAGGAACTTGCCCCGTTATCGCGGCAAGCTCCTTTTTTTATGGATAAATCTGTCCGGCTTAATAGTTGAAAGCCTTGGATTTTACGTAAACCTTGAAGTCTTTGATTCCACC
>OGYE01001267.1_pt1 | contig 16496 bp, 9 predicted proteins | sample 1576471 | NCBI WGS metagenome assembly OGYE01 (sample SAMEA3541532, study PRJEB24748) | human gut metagenome | biome: human gut; feature: human-associated habitat; material: faeces | place: China | collected 2012
GGGAGTCTTATCCGCCGCAACTGGAGTGCGGGCGGTGTCCATAGTCAGGCAGTGCTTAGGGCAGCTCTCGATGCACTCGCCGCACACCACGCAAGCGTACGGATCGATCAACCAGGTACCGTCCTTGCAATCGACCGCAAGTGCACCCGCCGGGCAACGGCGCGCGCACATGCCGCAGCAGATGCACACGTCCATGTCGTTGACGATATGCCCGCGCAGGCGCTCGGGTGCCGCGAGCTTCTCCTGCGGATAGCGCACCGTGACCGGCTGTTTGACCATGGAACCCAAGGCCGTCTTGGCAAATGTCAGCAAACTCATGCCGCGCCTACCTTTCCGTGCAGCTAATACAGGGGTCGATGGTCAGGATAATCATGGGCACGTTGGCAAGGAGCACGTCCTGCAGCGCATGCGTCAAACCCGCCAGGTTTTGCGACGTCGGCGTGCGCACGCGGAAACGGTCCAGGTTCTTGGTGCCGTTGCCACGCACATAGTAGTACGCCTCGCCGCGCGGCTGCTCAATCACAACTTCGCCGCGCGCGCCGTCGGCCGGCGTAAGCTTGGTACGCCCGCCGATACCGTCGTGCGGAATCTTGCCCACAAGCTCCTTGATGATGTCCATAGCCTGCGTGACCTCGGCGCAACGCACCTGGCAGCGGGCATAGCAGTCGCCGTCGGTGGCGACAATCGGCTCAAACGCAGCCAAATCCGCATAGGCACCGTCGCCAAACATGCGCACGTCGTAGTCCACGCCCGAGGCGCGCCCAAACGGACCGACCATCGAAAGCTCCAGCGCGTCCTTCTTGCTGATCACACCCACGCCATGCAGGCGCTCGCCGCAGCTGTCGTCGTCCGAAAACGTATGCACCAGGGCCTCGTAATCGGGGCGCATGGCGTCGAGCGTCTGGACAATGCCCGCCAGCTCGGAATCCTCGATATCGTGCTTAAGGCCGCCGATCTCGTTAATCGACAGGATCACGCGACCGCCGCACGTGCTCTCAAAGATCTTGAGAATCTGCTCGCGCAGCGTCCACGAACGATAGAACAGCGCCTCAAAGCCAAAGGCATCGGCGAGCAGGCCCAGCCACAGCAAATGCGAGTGAATACGCGAGAGCTCGTGCAGAATGGTGCGGATATACTGCACGCGGCCGGGCACCTCGATGTCAAGCATGCGTTCGCAGGCGCTGGCATAGCCGCAGCTGTGGCCCACGGCGCAAATGCCGCAGATGCGCTCGGCGATGTAGCCAAACTGATGCATGTCGCGCTTTTCGGTGAGCTTCTCGAGTCCGCGGTGCACAAAGCCGATCTGCGGAATTGCCTCGATGACGCGGTCGTCCTCGATCACCAGGTCCAGATGAAGCGGCTCGGGCAGCACCGGGTGCTGCGGGCCAAACGGAATTACGGAGCGATGAGCCATAGACCTTACGCCTCCTTTTTCTGCTTGTCGCGGGCGGCCTTGGCGGCAAGCGCCGCGCGGACCTTGGCCGCTTTCTCGGGATCCATGGCGGCGAGCTTTGCCTCCATCTCGGCGGCTTTAAGTGCGGCCTTGGCCGCGGCCTCGTCATGCTGAGCATCGGAGCCGGCAGCCGCAGCGGGCTGAGCAGCGGCGCCCGCGGCATCGCCGGCGCCCGCAACGCCCTCCCCTGCAGCAGCCGCAGCCGCGGCGGCCTTCTCGGCAGCGGCCTTGCGCGCCTTAGCCTCGGCAGCTGCGCGGACCTTCATGGCCTTCTCACGCGCAGCCTTCACCTCGGGCGTGATAACGCTCATGGGCTCGGCAGTCGAGACCTGGTAGAAAAAGCCCTTAAAGTCGATCTGCATGTCGGTAATGGCAAGACCAAACAGGTCGTGGACCTCATTTTCAAACGGGAACACCGCGGGGTAATACGAGCTGATGGACGGAATCTCCTGATACTGTTCGATGCCCTCAACCACCAGGTTCTCAATCGCGTAGCTGCCGTCCTGCGCAATATGCTCCTGAGCAGCACGAACGTTGATAAACGTATAGACCAAGCGATACGAGCCGTCGTCGACGTTACGCTCGGCGTGCATTTGCACAAAGCGCGCACCGACGCCCTTAAGCGCCTGGACATGCGACAGGAGCTCGTCGATCCCAACGATGGTATAGATTGCCTCTTGCATTACTCGGCCTCCTTTGCAGCGACGGACGCGGCGGGCGTCCCAGCAGGTGCGTCGCCAGCGGCGGGCGCGTCGCCGGCCTCAGCCGCAGCCACAAACCCATCCTCGCCCAGCTCAACGCCGCCATCCCAGGCAGCGGCACCGCCCACGGTGAGCGGATCGCCACCGGCACGCATCACGGCCTCCTTCTGATCAAGGATGCCGCACGCCTCCACAATGGCATCGATCACGGTCTCGGGGCGAATGGCGCACCCGGGCGCGTACACGTCCACGGGAATCGCGCGGTCCACGCCGCCGATCACGTTGTAGGCATCGCGGAACACGCCGCCCGAGCACGCGCAGATGCCGCACGCCACCACGCACTTGGGCTCGAGCATCTGGTTGTAAATCTGACGCACGACGGGCAGGTTCTGGGCATTGACCGACCCCGTCACCAAAAAGATATCCGCATGCTTGGGGTTGCCGGTGTTGACCACACCAAAGCGCTCCGCATCGAACAGCGGCGTGAGCGAGGCCAGCACCTCGATATCGCATCCGTTGCAGCTCGAGCCGTCGTAATGAATAACCCACGGCGAGCGCGACATTTTATGATCCATGGATGCCGCCTCCTAAATAAATACGTCGACGAGGATGGGCATAAGGTTGAGCAGGCCAAACACCAGCGCCACGCCCCATCCGAGCTTAAAGCAGCTGCGCCAGGTGCTGCGCGCGAAGGTGTTGTCGATAAGCACCTCGACAAAATACGTCGCGACCATCACGACCAGGGCGACCACCCAGCTCACCGGGTTGTCCCAAACAAAGAACATACCCACCCACATCAAAAACAGCACGGTCTCGCACCAGTGCATAAGGGTCATCTTGGCCAGCGTGCCGCCGCTCATCTCGGTGGCGACGCCCTGGACGATCTCCTGATGCGCGTGATGCGAGTACGAAAGGTCAAACGGCGACTTACGCAGCTTGATGGTAAGCACCGCGAGCAGCGCAAGGAAAATGGGCGCGCTGTACACGATGATGGGCGCCGACTGCCCGGTCACGGCGATGGAATCAAAGCTATCGGTGGCAAGGTAGAGGCCCACGCTCATCAGCAGAACGGCGGGCTCGTAGCTCATAACCTGCAGCAACTCGCGATCGGCGCCAACCTGGGCAAACGGGCTTTGCGTCGAGGCGGACGCCAACACCACAAAGATCGCGGCGAGCGTCACCATAAAGGCGCACAGCAGCGTGTTGGAGCCCGACACAAAGATGCCGCCGCCCACCACGGTAAAGATGAGTGCGCACGCCATGTAGGTATCATCCATGGTGTTTACGCTGGCAGGGGCCTTGCGCAGCAGCTTGGCAACGTCGTAGAAGGGCTGCAGCAGGCGCGGACCCACACGGCCCTGCATGCGGGCCGAGAGCTTGCGATCGATGCCGTCGATCAGGCCGCCCACAAGCGGCGCCAGCAAGGCAAACGCCACGGTGCCAATAAAAATGCCCACGACGCCCGAGCCTTCGAAATACTTGCCGCGCAGCACCGAGGGCGCGCTCATGGCAAGTCTCTCGGGCCCAATCCACGCGCAACACAGCAGCGCAAACAAGATAATGCTGCAGCACACGACGCTACCCGCGGGACCAATACGCTTCTCGCCAAGGGCGTCTACCGAGTACCAATTGCGCTTTTCGGCCTTCACCTCGCGTCCCATCGAGCCGCGGAAATGACGGTAATTATCGGTTCCCACACCCGAAAGATATACGTTTACGTGCGGTTTGTTGCTCACGCGGAATGAAGTCAGCAGCACCACGGCGATAAACGCCACGATAACCACCATCAGATACATGGCGTCCTTGCCAATAACGTACGGCACGCGGCCAAACACCATGGCCAAGTAAGGCGACACCAGACCGCTCGAGATAACCGGGAACGCCACGCAGCACAGAATCAGCAGCGCGGCGATGGTGTTGAGCGCCATCCATTCGGTCTTATGGACATTGACCTCAACGTTTTGGGCCGTGGGATCGACGCCCGAAAGCTTGGCAAGCCACTTGCCCCAGAAGAAGAAGGTCGCGGCCGAGCCAAAGGCAAGCACCATGATCATGAGCACGTTGCCGGTCTGCGCAAACGCCACCAGGGCGCCCCACTTGGACACGAGCATGCCAAACGGCGCCACAAACATGCCCATGACGCCCAGCATCATCAGGCGCGTCAGGTGCGGCATGCGGCTGAACATACCGTCCATGTCCTCGATATCGCGGCTGCCGATATGATGCTCGGCCGTGCCCACGCACAGGAACAGCAGCGACTTGGCCACCGTGTGGAACAGGATCAGGAAGATCGCGGCCCACACGGCCTCGGGCGCGCCGACGCCCAGGCAGGCGCTGATAAGGCCCAAGTTGGAAATGGTGGAGTACGCGAGCACGCGTTTGGCGTTGCTCTGCGAGATGGCCATGAGGGCAGCGAGCAAAAACGTGATGGCACCCACACTCGTGACCATAAAGCCAGTCACGGGATAGATGGCATAGAGCGGGCTCAGCTTGACCATCAGGAACACGCCGGCTTTGACCATGGTTGACGAGTGCAGCAGGGCGCTCGTGGGAGTGGGTGCAACCATGGCACCCAACAGCCAAGTGTGGAACGGCATCTGTGCGGCCTTGGTGAGTGCGGCGAGCGAAAGCAGGATGACCGGCATCACCAGCAGCGCGGACTGCGCGGTTCCGGTGCCGGAAAGCTCGATCATGCCCGATATAGTCAGCGGCATGCCGTTAACGTGCAGGTACATGAGTCCGGCCAAAAACGCGATGCCGCCCAGCATGTTGAGGATGATTTGGGTGAAGGCGTTCTTGATGGCCTCGGGCGTGCGCGTGTAACCAATCATGAGGAACGAGCACACGGTGGTGATTTCCCAGCCACAGAACAGCCACTCAAGGTTGTCGCTTGTCACGATGACGAACATGGCCGAGAGGAACAGGAACATAAGCGCCAGGAACTGCGGGCGTCGGTCGGGCGCCGCCTGCCCGCGCAGCGCTGCCTCGTGCTCGTCGTGGGCCTGGAAGTCCTTCATGTAGCCCAGGGCGTACACGCAGATAAGGCTGCCGACGATGCCGACGGCGAGGACCATGATCACGCTCATGTAGTCTAGGTAGAGCGGCGTCGCCGTGACGACCTCGGCCGCGGGCAACGTCATGGCTGCAAAGACGAGCGAGCCCACCAGCTGGACTATGCCGAGCACCGTGGTGAGCGCGTTCCTATATTTGTACGCGTTGTACAGGATGACAGCACACAGGATGACATCGATGGCGGAGCTGATGATCGAGAGCATATGCGAGGTGCCGGAGGCAACCTCAAAGCTCTGCGGACCCGCACCAAAAAACATGACGGCGACTACAACTGTCACCGCCATAATAATGCCGGAGCCTATGAGCCCCACCGCATCGCGGGCGCGCTCACCGCGCGCGAGCAGCATGCCCAGCGCCGGTACCAGCGGAAACAGGGTAAGGAAATACAGTAGCGTCATACCATCACTCCCCCATGCAAAAACGCTGCAATTGTTTAACGTTATAGCTCAATTGAGGAATAGCGGCGGCAGGTTTTCGGTCAACTGGGGAGTTTTAAGCGTACGGGGTAAGGTGTCTGTCCGCATTGGAGCAGAGGGGCGACTTTCCTTGCCACAGCGACGGGCGCGCGGGCCACTGCGCGCGGTTTATTGGCCACTTTGGAGGATGTTCCGGCAGGCTCGCGGCGATCCAAAAAGTTGGCGCGGCAAGAAAAATGCGCCCCCGTGGGCGCACCCTCTTGCTACTCTGCCTGCTTAACGCGCGGCTTGCGACCGCGCGGCTTATCGATAAGCGCGTCGGCGCCGCCATCGCGATACTGACGGCACCAGGCCTTGACCGAAGACTCGCTGGGAATCTTGTGCTTGATCATGGCCTCGCGAACCGTCAGGCCGTTTTCCAGGCGATCCTTTACCACGGCGAGCTTGACGTCATACGAATACGTGCGGTGATGCGAGCCCGCGTTGAGCACGGCGTCGGCACCGCCCACGGCATATGCGCGGGCCCACTGACGAGCCGTGGCCTGGGGAATGCCGAGCTCCGCAGCGAGGGCGCGATGACCGACCCCCTCTTGGAGGACCTCGACGGCGCGCTGCCTAACCTCGGGCGCATGCGTGCGAGTCCTTGTTGCTTCTGACATACCTGCCACTTCTTAGTCTTAACCGTTAATCTGCTTTCTTACGTGCATGTTAAATAGTAGCATTTTGCTGTTTGCGCGTAACAGTTAATTGAAAATCGCAACATCGGCATCTGGGCATTTGCCATTAATTTGTAACAGTTCTTTAGGTTTTATTTACGCAGCTAGTTGGCTCGCGGCTCATTGAGGGTGTTTTACCAACCAGATTGGTATCTTTTTGTTTGGCTGGTATGGTTTGTGCAATTATTAACCCCACCCTAGCCCCTGAGTTAACGTGGCAGACCTTCCGTTTACTTTCCAGCTTTCCACTTAACTTTCCAGCTTTCCACCTTAGGTGTTAAGTTAAGTGGAAAGTTGGAAAGATGGTGGGAAGTTGAAGAGGCGGCAGGCCGAGTGAGCAAGACAAGGGGCGGCAACCGGGTGGTTTCCGCCCCTTGCGTGGCTAGTTGGTCGTGGTCCCGTGGGGGATTCCGCCGGTATTGATGCGCGCTAGCGTGTACGTCACGTAATCGAAGTTCCGGTAGTCAGCGAGGTTGCTGACGTTGACCGGCATGTCATCTACACCGTTACCGGACATATGTGCCGTAAGCACCAAGCGGTAGTTAGCATAGGTTAGCCCAGCTTTCTCAACATCGGTGTTAACCTTGACGCGGAAGGCATGCTTGAAGGCAAGACTGTTGCCATCACGCGTGGCAAACGCGCCGCTCGGCTTGGTGTCGGTAAATACATAGCTGCTGCGATTGGCGCTTAAAGAACCCCTGTCCAGCTTGTCGCTGCCGAGCACCGTAATGTAGTTCGAGATATCGCCGACCGGAGCATAGCCGCCATTATCTTGCCGCTGCTCCAGGCTCAGCGTGTAAGTCACCGTGGTGGCGGCGTCGATCTTGGCGTCGGCGCCCGACAGCTTGGAAAGATCATACGTACCCACCAGAGCAATCTCGCCGTCAGCGGACTTGAGGTCATCAATGTTGATGCCCAGCTGAGATTTCTTAGACGCCTCGAGCGCGATAGTCGACGAACCCACATCCATACGATAATATCCGGCGCCGCCATCGTTGTATGCCGAGTTGCTACTGGTGCTGAGCGTGTCGGCATGCGTGGAAAGATACGCGCGGTAGTTGGGCTTGGTGTAGCGGTCGGTGCCACTGTTCTGCGAGGCCACGATGCCCGCCTGGCAGGCAGGCTCGCTCATGGTGAGCGCGGCCTCCATGGTAACGGTGAAGGCATTGCGATGGTTCTTGGCGATCTCGCGCAGGCCCGATATATCGATGGGATTGCCGCTAGCATCGGCAAGCACAAGCGACATATCGCCGCCGCCCGCAGTCCAGCTAAGGCCCGATACCGCCGGGATCGGGGTTGCACCAGCCAAAGTCCAGCCCGACCCGTTCCAGGTGTAGTAGTTCCCGCCCACCTTAACGTAGAACGCGTAGCTGCCCTGCGTGCCCGTGGGGTATCCCACCGAGCCCGCGATGACGCCATCGTGATAGGTGACAAGCGATGAATCGAGCTGATAATACAGCGCGTCAGAGCTCGTGTATTGCTGGCTCGAGTCAAACGTCACGGTGTCGCTCACGTTCATGGAAAGCGGATAGGTGGCTCCGTGGAGCTCCATCTGGTTAATACTGTCCTTGTTGTCGATGAGGTTACGTTTGTTGTCGATGAGGTTGTGCGTGTAGCTGGATGCCACACTGTAGGTCGAGGGCGTATTCTGGTGCCCGTCCTCGGCAGCCTTGCCGTCGGCTGCGGTCTTACCGCGCAGCAGGTAGTTGATGTGCTCGTTAAGGCTCGTGTCCACCGTGGTGGCGGTGTAGCCGTTGACGCCCGCGGATCCCGCCGGCGTGCGCACCACCAAGTAGAAGTTTTCGCTCTTGGGCTCTTCCTTATCAACGGAGAGGGTATAGAACGTGCCCGTCGCGTCGGAAGAAGTGCGCGCGCGGTAGTACGCGCCATCGACCTTGGCGCCAGCCATCTTCGCGAGTTCGGCCTGGCTCTTGTCCTTGACCTCGTCATCGGCGAGCTTGACCCAAGCGCCGTCCTTGTCCTCCTTGGCCTCATCGGCCTTCACGTCCACGGCTTCGCTCAGCCACGGTTCGGTGTAGTAAGCCTTGTTGCCAGCGTCCACAAACTCGGTGAGCTTGACTGACGTCGCGCCGCCCGTGCCCACCGTGTAGTGATATTCGCGGCTGTTGTTGGCCGTGTCCACGAGTGTGAGCTGTGTACCCTCGGGCAGCGTGGCACCGAAGGTAATGCTCTTGTTGAGCGGACCCATAGAGCCGCCGGCTTCGAGCAGCGTGTTCCAGCCGTAATCGACCGGCTTGCCCCGAGCGCTGCCATAGGTCCAGGTAAGGTAGCCGGTCATGGTGTCGCCGCTGCTCACAAGTACGTGCTTGTCGTATTTGGTCGCATAGTCGGCAGCCTTGAAGTTCGCGCCTTCGGAGTAGGTGGCGGTAAAGTCGATCTCGAGCATGCGCTTGACGATGATGGGTACCTGCACACGGTAGCTCTGGCCGGCCTCGCTAAAGGTGACCGTAAGCAGCGTGAAGCGCCCCTGCTCATTGTCCCAGTCGGTGCTCGCGCGGAATGCCATAGAGCTCGTGCCATTGTTGAGCACCTTGAGCGTGGGCGCTTGCGAGGCGGCTGCGTCCTTGACGAAGGTGCCGTTATCGGCGAGCGAGAAGACCTCGGCGGTGGCGGTCACGTGCTTGACGCTACCGTTGAGGCGGCGGGCATCGGAGAAGCCGCCGTTGGTCACGATATTCAGGTAGTTCTCGACCGTCGTGGTATCGTTGCCCGGAATCACGAGCACGGGGAAGTCAGTTTTGGCCTTCTTGCCCGAAGTAATGTTGTTAGCGTTATAGGTGCTACGCGAGCTGTCCGCGCTATAGGTGCTCGTGTTTTGGTATGCGCCGGCATCGTTGATACCGCCGATATTGGTGTAGGTGTAGCGACCGTCGACGTTGTTCCCCGCCTGGCTCTGGATGGTCGCCGCGGTTTCGATGGCGGCGCCGTCGCCAAACAGATAGCGGTCGGTGGTGTCGGTGTCGGATGCACGCACCGCCAGAGAGCTCACGGGACTCGTGGCCACGTACGGACTTGATGCCGTGGTGGCGGTATCGTCCACACCGTAGAGCGTTGTGTCCCCGTCGGGCGCGGCAAGGTTGCCGTTGTAGTCGCCGAAGGCAATATAAGTTTTCTTGTTAACAGCGGTCGTATTGGGCGTGTAAACCATCGGCGGCAAGTCGCTCGTGGTCTTGCCACTACCGGGCTTTACTTCCACGCCCGCTGCGGAAAGGCTGTACTGTTTTTCTCTTGTGTCGACCTCGCCCAAGAGCACGCCCTGGGTTTTGCCCGCATTGTAGGTGTTGCTGTCCATGAGCACATTTACCAGATGGAACTGGCCGCGCCCATCACCCGCAATGCCGCCGTTGGACCTTCCGCTAAACGTTGTGTTGGATACCTTTGTGTTGGTGACGTTGATGACATCGGAACCGCTGTTAATCGCACCAAGTAGACCGCCACTCCAGCTGCCCGCAATCGTAGCGCCCTCGATCGTAATGTTGTTGCAGGTAATACTCTCATTGCTGAAGTAGTAGCCGATAAGCCCGCCCGAGCATTGGCTGGTGCCCGCGACGTTGACATTCTTGACGCTACAGCCCTCAAACCAGTACTTGTTGGGGGTGGGGTAGCCGCCGCTCGTAACCTCGCCAATCAGGCCGCCCGCATTGCGGATATTCTGATTCGTACCGGTCTCATCGCCGATGACAGCGTTCACGGTGCCACCTTTGCCATCAATGCACACATTGCTCATAGAAATAACGCCGCTATAAGCGCTTCCGACCACGCCGCCGGCACCCATAAGTTTTTCGCTGTTCGACCCGGTAGCGAGCACATTTACCCCAGAGATGACTGCCGTGCTTGACGGGACCGCCTCGGTGGTGCCGATGTTGGTGTTGACTGAGATATGGCTTTTTTGGGCAAAGCCGAGCACGCCTCCCACGTAGGGCGCTCTCCCCGTGGCGGTTATGGTCGAATTTTTGCCAACGGTCCTTTCGCTCACCCCAGCACCCGCGGTTGTCCACACGCCGCACGCCGAGGCGGCCGTACCCACATAGCCACCGACGTACTTCTCGCCTGTGACGTTAAGGCCGGTGTACGAACAGTCGTAAAAATACGCGGGAGCCTTCGTGCCGGAGCCGAAATTGACCATATAGGTCATGTCGTTATCCGTCCTTCGGCTGGCACGACCCGAGCTGCCAAGAAGTCCTCCTACGCTCTTAGCGCCCGACACGGCAATTCTTCATCTGCACGTTGCTGTAGATACCGCACGCGCTGCCATCGTAGTTGGCCGTTGCGCCCGCCAAAAGGCCGATTCCGATAAAGTCGTTCGATGCTGCCCCCGTTGTGACGTTGCCGCTTGCGTCGATATAAGTAAGTTTAACGTTGCAGTTGCTAAAGGTGAGGTCTTTGACTTGTGCGCCGCCGTTCGCGGTGACGCTGGGGGCGACATTGGTTGAGGTGAACATCACAGCACTGAATAGGCCTCCCACACCCGAGACCTTATAGTCGTCATCGGCATATTCGACGGTGTTGTAGGCGGCGTTTTTGGTGCCCACCGTAATGGTGGCGCCGTTGCCGTCGATCGTGGCTACGTGCGGTGTAATGCGGTCGCGGTCGGTGGCCTTCTCGCCAGAGTCGCAGGCACTGGAGTAATAGCGGCCGTTAAGGCCCACGTATCCCGTACCGTATTTGGTCATGTCGTAGGGAGTATTTGCCTTGAACTCCAGGCTCATGCCGATCGATTTTGACGCGCACACATAGCCCGTTTGGTAGTTGGCAGCGTAAGACGCAACCAGATAGGGCGAGTTTACATTGGAGTCCGGGTCGAGTGGGCCATGCCAACCTTGCTTGCCTGGAGCCTTCTGGTCATCGTTTTTGGCGACCTCGAAATCGGCTTCAGCGTTCGCAGGCTTCCCCACGCTGCCATAGCTGGCATTTCGCACCTTTCCGTATTCCTTGTTGCCAAACAGGTAGCCGTTTATCGCCGAAGTTTGCGTATTGCTACCCCAGTACGCTTTGGAGCCGCGGAACACACCATAATTGGCGTACTCGGTTTGCGCCGCTCCCGCGCCAGCGCCAGAGCTGATGATGGCCGAGAGTACCAAGAGGCCCTGAGCGTTTTCCACCGTGGTTACGGGCGCCTCGGCGTTAGTACCGATGTACTTGTTGTCGGTGCCTGTGGTGGTGACGCAGGGGGTCCCCTTGTTTATGAGCTTGTTGATTTTGTAGTTAGCGTCACCGTTATCAACGTCGCAGCCTTCACTAAAGGCATAGCCGTCGATCACGCGACCAACGTAGGGGTTGTCGTACTGGTCATACTTTGCGGCATCTTCCTTAGAGGGCTTGTACTTTTTGTTCTTTGTGCCGCCACGCCACGATTCGCCCGTGTTGCGGAAAATCACACCGCCACCTGCAATGGCACCAACATAACCGCCGATGGGAACAAGGTGCGAGTCACCAGTAACGGTAAAGCCGTACGTCGTCGAGCCGCTATTTGGATCGTTTACGACCACACCATCGATAATGTTATCGCCGCCAAGGATGCAGCCGATAACGCCGCCGAAAAACGCCGTTGGGACACCATCGGAATCCTTGTCAGAATAAATAATAGTCGCTTGCGCCTTCACATAGCGAATATTCAGATTGCGCACTACGCTGCCATAGCTATAGGGAACCAGGCCGCGAAGCTCGCCGTTGTTGTTTTCAATCTCAATTGTTGCAGATGAGGTTGAGGTGCCCAAATCGCCAACGATAACGCCGCGGAACGGATTGGCCTTGTTGCCAAACCCGCCAAACGACGCCGCATCGACAGTAATCTTATTATCTTTGGCAGGCTCGATACTGTAATACGCACTCTGTATATAGCGGTGCATGGTTTCGTCGCTCAGCGTCTGCGTGGGATCGGTCGTTGTGTCTCCGGTCTTCTTCTCCCATTTATTATTAGTACCGTTCGCCTGCTTGTAGACGTACGTAACCTCATTGTCGGTCGAGTGATCGCTGCTGCGGCGAGTGCAGAGCCTACCCTGGTCGGCGACAATGGTGACCTCCCAGCCATCCAACGCCACGCTATTGTTGATATAGTTGGCGATGGCGTTCATCTCCGTCGCGTCCTTAACGGCATACGGATCACCATATGTGCCGCATCCCGTTACCAGCTTTGGAATACGCTGGTTGACTTTAATTTCGTGGTATTGGACGTTGTTCTCGGCGGCCTTCCCCTTATAAACATAGGGAAGGTAGTCACCGAACCGAGGAGTACCGGCATTTGCCGGCTTGTTATCAACCGTCACTAAGCCTTTTTCGGTTCCATACGTCGCTTCGTCGTAATACCAAAGCTGCTTGCCGGAATACTCCGTACCTTTCCTATCAATCTCGGATCCATAGGTCACCTTGTTGTTTTTAGCGTCATCTGCTGTAAAGGTATAGTCCGCCGAGCCCGTGCCGGCGGTCGCGTAGCCAAAACTCTCCAGCAGGCTTGCATGGGTAAATATCGTATTGTCCGTTTGGCTGGGCAAGCTTATTTTTTCGAACTTTGCTATGACCTGATCGGAATTCTTGTCGTAGCCCAATCGACCGAACAGGCTGGAAGCTGCTTTTTTATTGGTACCAGAGTTGTCGGCATAATTGGACGTCGTTACATTTTTCACGTCCAGGTTGACATACCTTGTAATGGCGTTAATCAGCAGCGGAGCATAATTCCTGTCGTCCGACCCGTCTACCCGCAGGCCGTCAAGGGTTAGGGTATCGATTTTGATAGTCGACATATTGGTGCCAGATGATCCATAGGCGCAACGAAGCACCAGCGCACCCGATACGCTATCCGGGTCGAGCCCCTTCGCAGTATCGTTTTTTACCCTGCCGACCGTTCCCGACAGCGTTACACCTGTAACAGTAAGGTTCTTACTTCCAATCGTGCGAATAAGACCACAGTGAATATTCTCATGTTGAGTAGCCAAAGCATTACTTTTATTGTTCTCCTGCTCAGCCTTTATCTTTGAGTAGCAAAAGACGATATTTGCATTTTGGACGGTCACCGAATTATAGCCGTTTGGGTTTGAAGGGTAGTAGCTATAACCCGTCAGATCAATATCTTTTCGTTCGCCTCGATCGGGTCCAATCTTATTATTCGTAAAGATAAGCACTTTGGTGCCCGTTAGGTCGCCGTACGTCGCCTCTGGAGCATACTGTCTCGCTGCCCACAAGACAAGATGTTCAGGCGTTTCCATCACAGACGAGTTGAGTTCCTGCACTCGAGTTAACGCTCTGTCCAGATTGTAGTAATAGCGAACAGCACCGTTTGTTTCGGGGAGCTTATCGCGAGAGATGCGATTTTGATAGCTATTATCGTTAGCGGGATCTCCGCTCATGTCCAGCTTTTCGTCCTTGGTATGAAGCGAGACAACCGCATTGCAGCCGTTATCGATCAGCTTACTTCCGGGCTTCACGCCATTTGCAAGCCATTCGTCGTATATCTTTACTTTCGGGGCGGTGATAGACAGGACGCCTACGGCATAGGCTGTGCCCCACCAGGCCTTGTCCTCCAAATATAGACCGCTATAGGAGGTCTCGGCACCAAAGCTATTAGTTGAATCGGATGTACTGCCTCGAGCAATAAGAACACCAAGCGTGGTGGCATTATTAGCGGTAAAGGAAGCTCCACCCAAATTGATAGCGTAGTTGTTGATAATCCAATGGCCGCTCGCGGCGTATACCAGGCCGCCGACCTCGGTAGAGTCGTTTGCAGTCACGGTCGTGTCGTTGGAAGTTTTGAGGGCGTAGGTGCTGTCGCTGGTGTTCACGGCAGCATCGCCAATGGTAACGGTAGTGTTGCCCCAGCTGTAGCCCAAGAGGCCACCGGCGCCTTTGTACTTGTCGCCATTCTCACCCAAGGTCGTAGTGAATCCGCTAAAGTTAAGACCAGTAACGGTAACGTTCTTCTTGTTCGATCCCTGAACAATGCAGCCGATAAGACCGCCGACTTGGGCAATCTTGCCGCTGGCGCAATTGCCGGTTTCGATTTTGCCGCCAACTTCGAGGCCTGAAACATTGAATATCGATTCATAATCGCCCGCATAACCAATGGCGCCGCCAATACGACTATTGCCGTTAAGCGTTTTAGTTGCAGCGATGGTCGCTTGAGCCCTACTGTTATCCTTAAACGTAACCGTGGAAGCCACCGACACGCTGCCTGCAATACCGCCAATGTTCACATCGTTGGCGACCGCATCATCGCACGCGATATTCGTTTTGCACGTTGCGCCAGACAGCGTCAGGCCACCCGCAATGGTGCCCGCAAGCGATCCGGCATCAATGGCCGCGCCGTTATCGAACTTCATAGAGCCGGCGATTGTGACGTTGGAGACGGTTGCGCCGTTGATTGCTGCGAACAGGCCCAGGCGTCCGTGGCGGTAGATTTTGCCGTTGCCAGCACTGGTATCGTCAGCATCGATCTTGCTATTGCTGCGCATGCCGTAAGGCTCGCCCACCGCCAGACTTATGGTGTGACCGTTGCCGTTAAGCGCGGAGGTAAAGCTGTGGCCGTTCTCATCGATGCCGTTGATGTTAAGGGGAACCCGGTCTTTGGTAAGGCCGGTAAGACCTGTGCCGGAAAGGTTGATGTCTGCAGAGAGTGTGATGTTCGTCGAAGGAACCTGGGAGGCGAAATTGCTATTCGTAACGCCCTCCACGGCGGAGAAGCACCCGCTCGTTTGCCAGGTGATCGCCTAAATTTTTTGCTGGTTTTAAAGTAAATACTTTTTCAGGTAATCCTATATACCCATTAGATGTCTTGATATTTTTATTTATATAGTCTTTATACCAATTTTTTAGTCCTGTTAAATTTTGACTTTTATACCCATATTTTTCATAATCATGTAATGCTGGGATTGTATATCCATACTCCTCTGCTGTTCTTTCCAAAGAATGTAGAAACTCATGCATAAATACTTCTTCTGGGAATGTATTTATTTTTGAATCATATTTGTACATATAGCTCTTTGAAGAATTTGGTAATCTTATATTAGAATATCCTATACCATAATAATCCATTGAACCGTAATCCAATCCAATCATTAATTTGTATGTCTTCTTTGTGTTCTTCATCTCCAAGTCTTATAACAACAAATATGTGATCATATTCATTTTCTTTTACAATGTCTTTTATTGAATTTTCAATATCTTCTGCTGCAACGTAATATCCAAATTCTTGGTCATAAGATAGTTTGTTTATTGGCTCTCTGACTATATATGTATCGTAGTCTGCTATTATTTTACTATTTGATATTTCTCTAATTGTGGACCTAAATCTCCTCATTGTATCTCTAATGTCTGAAACGTCTGTATCTGTCATAGATAATTTAACATTTTTTCCATTTATTGTTACATCTGTATTTTCAAATATAAAACATGCAAATTTCCAATTATTATTCTGACTTAGTGTTCCTTCTTCAAATGTAAAGTCACTAAACCATGCTGTTCCTGTACATTCTCCTAAATATCCTCCTAGTCTAAATCCAATTTCTACTTCTTCTCTATCTTTGGAATTGAATATCATCTCTATTTTTTGCCAATCTTGTGTTCCTGTTATTGCTATTGATTTTTCTGTTGTTCCTATTATCGAGATTTGTGCTCCTACTCCTGATATTTCATTTTCTGGTATTACATTTTCTGTTTTTACCATACATGTGACTTTATATGGTGTGTTTTTTTCTACTTTGACTTTTTTATATATTGTTGCGTCATTTTTTGTATTTGATGTTATTCTGTAACTGTCTGTTTTTGAGTATTTTGTTTCACTATCTCTTTTGAATTCTGATGTGTGTAAATTCATTTCACTTCTTATAAATTCATTGAAATTGTTATGTTTATAAAAGTTAAACGCTAATATTAATATTATTATGATTATTATCCATGATGTGATATTTACTATTTTTATTTTCATTTTTGTACTTAGTCCTTTCTAGCACAAACATTTTAATTTAAAATTCCTAATTATTATAACATTAAAGATAGTGTTTTAGCAATATTTTTTGAAAAAAAGGATTACATTAAGTTACAGGTTAGTGAGAAACTTTTTGGTGGTGTTTCCTATATGTTTTTGAAAATCAAACCGTTTGATTGGAATTCAAAATAGAAAATATTA
>OGYE01001273.1_pt1 | contig 16427 bp, 11 predicted proteins | sample 1576471 | NCBI WGS metagenome assembly OGYE01 (sample SAMEA3541532, study PRJEB24748) | human gut metagenome | biome: human gut; feature: human-associated habitat; material: faeces | place: China | collected 2012
TGTCGCTCCCCGCAATCACCAGCGCGGCGCCAATGCCCGCCAGGCACGGCACCAATGACAGCATACTGATGAGCGGCAGAACCACCTACCATCTTCTGGAGATATGGGAAAGAAAGCAGGGTAACGAATCCCATGGCATAAGCACCCACCATACGGAAAGAAGAGAACTGGTTCTTCTCATCATCATCCTCGGTCATCACACCGAGCAATGAGCCGTAAGGCACATTCACCATGGTATATACCGCCATCATCAGGAGATAGAGGGCGTAAGCATAGATTCGCTTGCCCACAGGACCGAAGTCTGGCGTATAGAGCAAAAGGGCGAATATCAATCCGAAAGGAATGGCACCATAGATGAGCCAAGGACGGTAGGTACCGAAACGGCTCTGGGTACGGTCGGCAAGCGAGCCCATCAGCGGGTCAGTAACCACATCGAACATGCGGGCTACGAGCATCAGTACTGCCGCATCCGCAAACGAGAGTCCGAAGACATTTGTAAAAAACAGAGGAAAAGCGATAGACATCACCTTCCATACAATACCACCCGCAGCGGCATCACCCAATGCATAAGCTATTTTTTCTTTTAAACGAGCCATTTTATTTTAGTTTATAATTTACAATTTATAGTTTATAGCAAAAACTACCTCAGCAATCTTGCTATACAGCGAAGCCGCTATCAACTATTAACTTTTAACTACCAAAAAGAGGGATTCGCTCCTCATTCATATACAATAATACGGATGAAGAGTACGAATCCCTACAATCTTAATACCTGAAACTATTTACTTAAAGTCTGTTTGTTTTTTGCTACCAAAGCCTTGATCTTCTCTACAGAGAACTGAGTACGATAATCATCCTTTGGTGTGTTCATGCAGTAATCTACCAATCGGTCGATGGTAGAAGTTGCCACATGCATGCGGGTATCAGAAGAAGCATAGTAGATGAATACCTTGCCATCCTCATCTGCAATCCAACCATTGGCAAAGACTACATTCATTACATCACCGATATACTCAGGACCTTCCGGTACGAGGAGATATCCACCTGGTTCTGCAATCACCTTTGTAGGATCCTCAAGAGAAGTCATGTACATATAGAGCACATAGCGGAGACCGCTGGCACAGCCACGAACACCGTGAGCCAGATGCAACCAGCCCTTATCAGTCTTGATAGGATGAGGACCCTCACCGTTCTTCACCTCCTGGATGGTATGATAGTGACGGGCATTGATAATCTTCTCTTCCTTGATTTCGGCATGAGTAATATCATCAACCAGTGCCCAACCGATACCACCACCAGAACCTGTATCGATGAAACCATCCTGTGGACGGGTATAGAAAGCATACTTGCCATCAACGAATTCCGGATGGAGAACCACATTGCGCTGCTGGCTCTTGGTCTTCAGATCAGGAAGACGCTCCCAGTTTACCAGGTCTTTGGTACGGGCGATGGCAGCTGTAGCTGTTGCAGCACTGAGATCACCAGGCTGTTCATCATCATGACGCTCTGCACAGAACACGCCATAGATGTAGCCATCCTCATGAGCTGTGAGTCGCATATCATAGATGTTGGTAGCAGGAACAACATCCTCAGGCATGGTGATAGGCTCATCCCAGAAACGGAAGTTGTCAACACCATTAGGACTTTCTGCTACGGCAAAGAAACTCTTGCGGTCGGCACCCTCCACACGTACAACGAGGAGATACTTACCATTCCACTTGATGGCACCCGAATTGAGCGTAGCATTCATCATGATGCGCTGCATGAGATACGGATTACTCTTCTCATCGAAGTCGTAACGCCACTCTAATGGAGTATGTTCTGCGGTGAGGATTGGGTTCTTATACTTTTCATAGATACCATTTCCCCACTCTACCGGTTCATTCTTACGGCTCAACAGTTCCTCATGATGAGCGCGAAGTGCTTTCACTTTGTCTTGAAATGTAGTCATAATATATCTTTTTTTACCTTTTTACTTTTTTACCTTTAAAATGTCTTTGGCAAAGAGGACTTTCTTTTCCTTCTTGAACTTATTGAAATCCTTGACGATATCGCCATCACCGACACCAGGGAGGTAAGCCTCTTCCTGAGGTTTATCCCAAGCATTACGCCAGAAGAGTACATAACTCAACTGATACTTCTGAAGTACAGGCCAAAGGGTTTGGGTAAACCAGTCCTTCTTGCTGGCGATACCTCGGCAACCCGTTTCGGTGAGGGCAGGAATCTTGCCCACCTTCTTGGCTGCCTCCATCAGTACATCGAGCGTAGCAGCAAGGTTCTGCTGATAGTTGGCATCGCTGTTGTCGAACTCGTAGACGTCAACACCCAGCATATCCACATACTTTTCTCCCGGGAATCGCTCCAGGAATTTTTCTACCGTCTTCTCGTCGCTGAGATTTGGTGACCAAGCCCAAACGATGTTATTGCACCCTGCTTTAGTAAGTATATTTAGGGTTTTTACGTATAATTGGTTATATTGTGCAGGTGTGCAACTGCTAGCTCCCCACCAGAACCATCCGCCATTCATTTCATGCCATGGTCGGAAGATGACAGGAACCAGTTTACCATCGTTTGTCTTCAAAGAAAGGATGAAATCGGAAACCTTCTTGAGCCATCCATCGAACTTCTGTTGCTGGGCGCCTCCATCCAGGACAGCAGCTACAGCATCACCTTTCGGATCCCAGGCATTCTCGCCAGTAACCGGATTCCAAGGATGCCAACTCAATGTGACGATGCCTCCTCTCTCATTTTGGGCAATGATTTCTTTTCGCATACGATCGAAAGACACGCCATCGAGGTTTTCCTTACTGTCCAACTCTATTTTTCCAAGATCGAAACCCATCACAGCAGGATAATCACCTGTAGTGAGGAGTACATCGCTCTTTCCTTCATCCCATTTCCAAGTAGTACCATACACCGGATCATCCTGATGACCGAGCATGATTCCCTTGTTCAGTAATTTCTGCAGTCTGACCTTCAGTTGCTCTGCCGGAGTATTGCAACATTGCTTTTTACCCTTGCAGCAGGAAGTATTGGCAGTCTGGACTGATGCGCCCGTAACGCCATCAACCTGTGCCATTGCTCCTTGCATCGCCATGAGGCAAGCTGCACCAATCAAAATTCTTTTTCCTATCATATATCTATTTCTTTAATTGCTGAATAATCCAAGCCTGCCACTCATCCCACTGCTCCTGATACCAGTAATGACCAGTCATCTGATACAGACTCAATGTCTTTGGCGCTTTTACCGAATTATAAAGTCCGTAAGATGATGTTGGCGGAACCACCTCATCATTATAACCGAAACTGTACCAGCCAGGAACGGTGATGCGACGGGCAAAGTTGACGCCATCATAATAGCGTGCACCTTCGAGTCTTGCCTTTTCCAAATCCGTAAGTTTCTGCTCTTTCCATGCAGCCCCCTGTGCCTTGTCTTCCTTATAGAAGTAGTGAGGCCAGCCACCTGCAACTCCGTGAATTTCAGCCTCATAATCACACATGGCATCATGAACAGGAGCCAGGAAAGTGATACGCTTATCGAGAGCTGCCACAGCGATGGAAAGGAATCCACCCTGTGATGAACCCGTTACACCGATAGTCTTTCCGTTCCACTCAGGGAGCGAAGCGATATAATCCACGCCACGGACAGCACCGGTTACCACCCGTCTGTAAGCATTGCGATAAGGATTCTCGAGATTGGTATCCCAGTAACCTTTCAGCTCGCCATTGGCAAGATCATCATAAATTTTCTGCTGCATGGTAACAGGAACACCATGAATACCGATTTCCAGTACGATGCACTCAGCAGGAACCGTATAAGTATCGCCAGCATAAGGGCGTACACCCGCACCAGGCACACGGAGCAAAGCCGGATACTTGCCTGGTTTCACTGGCACGCTCAAGATGCCATACATCTTAGAGCCCCATCGGTTGTTGTTATAACTTATTTCATATACATTCTTATCCTTGGTACAACGCTCAGGCAGAAGCACCTTGGTAGGATTGAGGTCATTCTGTCTTGCCTCATCCAGTGCCTTCTTCCAGAAAGCATCGAAATCCTTAGGTTCCTGTGCGAAAGGCTGGATCTTCTCTGGAGAGAAACCTGCCGTGCAAAGTCCTTCGTAATCCTTGCCATCAACATGAGCGATAACCTTGAGGCGGTAGAAGCCCGGTCTGTTCAGACTGCCGCACCATTTCATGGTTCCATCCTTGAGAGTGGTACTTTTCTTCACCTCCGGAAACATTGCCGGTCCGGCTTCGTAATCTACCTTCACCTGATTGAGTAGCGTACCGCTCTTTCTCACATTCACCGTGAAGTTAGCCTTCTCACCTACCCGATAATTCCAGTCCTGATGGTCAGGGGTTACCGTTACAACGATGTTATTTCCTCTGATTTGTGCGCTGAGGCTTGTAGTCCCCAGCACACTCATCAGAACACCTATAATTATTAACCTAAAAACATTTGCAATTCGATGATTCATATTGTCGTTGGTAATCTTGTTAGTTAAACATTCTGTTTTACGGTTGCAAAGTTAGGCATAATTTCCGATATATCCGTGTATTATTTTGCTGAATAAACATACTTTGTTGCAAAGGCAGAAAAATATTCGGAAATATCTGAAAAAAGAAATAAGAATTGATGCACATCAAGTCAGAAAAAGCAAAGAAAACAACAAAACACACACTCTATTCAACTCTAGAATTGACCAAAACAACCAAAGATCAATTAACAAAGCACAAAAGGTTATGACAATTCATATAATAAATAATGTACGCGTACCTTATATATAATAGACAAATAATAGAATAATCAATATAAATCAACCACCAAGTAAATAAATTGTAACGCTAACACTTAATCTTTAATAAATATGACGAAAATTACATTTTATTTTCAATAAAGCAGAAAAGTATTAGTAATCAGCAAAATATGTACAAGCTATTTTGCAAAAAATAGCTATCTTTGCAGCAGATTTACAAAATAGCCTAAAGGTTAAGAATAAACAATATAAAAACAAATAAATATAATCACAACAATGGAAAAAGTAAATGCAACCTAGAGCTAGCCTCTAGCCCTTTCTTCTCATCAGAAAAAGATGACGAAGGAATAATCAGAGAGCACTAATCCGTTTTGGATTCTTTCCCGTATCGAGCATATAAGTGAAAGAGCCCAACTGTTTTAACCAACTAACAAAAATTGTATGAACTTTAAAAGTAGAGAAAAGTTGCTTGCTAGTGTAGCTGCCTTGAGTATTCTCGGCATCTCCCCTCAGCAAACTTTCGCAGCCCAGATCACAACGAATCAGGCTGTGCAACAGACCAAGAAGATTACTGGTAACGTATCCGATGCAATGGGTCCTATCATCGGTGCAACAGTAAAAGTGAAAGGCACAAAAAATGCCGCAGTGACAGACTTTGATGGTAACTACACACTGAATGTAGGTGCCGGACAGACTGTAGAGGTAACTTACGTAGGCTATGTTACCAAAACTTTCAAAGTAGGAGGCCAGAGCAAGTACGACATCACTTTGGCAGAAGACAACAACAGTCTTGACGAGGTGGTAGTTGTAGGTTATGGTACCATGAAGAAGAGCGACATCTCAGGAGCTTCTGTTTCCATGGGAGAAGACCAAATCAAAGGTTCGATTATCACAAACTTAGACCAGAGTTTCCAAGGTCGCGTTGCCGGTGTTACATCTGTAGCGACTTCAGGTGCTCCAGGTTCTTCTACCTCAATCCGAGTTCGCGGACAGTCAACAATCAATGCCGGTGCAGAACCACTTTATGTCATTGATGGTGTCATCTTCCAGGGCGGCGGTTCAAGCGGCGGTTCATTAGGTTTGGGAGATGCCTTAGGAAACGGTTCTGTTTCTACCGTATCACCAATGTCAACTATCAACCCTGCCGATATCGTCAGTATGGAAATTCTGAAGGATGCTTCTGCTACAGCCATCTATGGTGCCCAGGGTGCAAATGGTGTTGTACTTATCACAACCAAACGGGGTAAGATTGGAGAAGCAAAATTTACATACGACGGCATGGCAGCATGGCAATACCAGGGAAAGCGTATTGACATTCTGAACCTTCGTGAATTCTCAGAATATTATAATGACTTTGTAAGCAACGGATGGATTTCTCAGGATCAGGCACGTCCTGATTTCTCAGACCCATCTATCTTGGGTCGAGGAACCAACTGGCAGGACGCTGTATTCCGCACAGCTTTCCAGCACCAGCATCAGGTTGCTGCACAAGGTGGTACAGAGAAGGTTAAGTACTATGTTAGTGGCGGTATGATGGATCAGGATGGTACTATCATCGGTTCTAACTTCAAGCGTTTGAACGTACGTGCCAATCTGGACGCTCAACTGAAGAAATGGTTCAAGATAGGTATGAATACTACATACACAAGAGCCAAGGAGCGCCTGCTCCATGCTGATGGTACAGAAGGTGTTATTACATACGCATTGACTACACCTCCAGATATTGCCATCTATGACGTAGACGGAAACTATACATCTGTAGTACGTGACGGCTGGTCTTCACCAAACCCTATTGCACAGGCATTGAGCAAGGATATCACAATGAAGCGCAACAAGCTGACCGGTAACATTTTTGCAGACATTACTCCTATAAAGAACCTCACCTGGCATACAGAGTTGGGTTACGACTTGTCATGGAGTGATGCAGAGGTCTTTACACCTACTATGCACTTAGGCAACTGGAACCAGGACACAAACTTTGCAAGCTGGCAGAAGAATACAAGCAAGTATTGGCAGTTTAAGAACTACATTACTTATAATGGAAGTATCAAAAAGCATTCTTTCACAGCCATGCTGGGTCAGGAAGCTTGGCGCAGTGACTGGGATTATACCTATCAGGCAAACGCTAATTTGCCAAACAATACAATCCATTTGCCATCTTTGGGTTCCAGCACTCCTAGTATCAAGTCTGGTTTCGGTGTTACAACAATGTCATCATTCTTTACACGTGAGACATACAACTACGATGACCGTTATTTAGCAACATATACATTCCGTCGTGACGGAAGTTCTAACTTCGGTCCTGAAAACCGTTGGGCTTCATTCCACTCATTCGCAGCAAGCTGGCGTTTCTCTAACGAGAAGTTTATCAAGAGCATCGCAGGTAAATGGTTGAGCAATGGTAAGATTCGTATTGGCTGGGGTCAGACTGGTAATGCCAATATCGGTGCTTACAAATGGGGTACTACCGTAACCAAGTTCCTTGTTGGTCAAACAAGCGTAGCATACCGTCCTACCAACATTCCAAACACTTCTATCAAGTGGGAAACTCAGGAACAGACCAATATCGGTCTCGATCTTGGACTCTTCAATGATAAGATTGGTTTCACTCTCGACTGGTACAACAAGGTTTCCAACGATATGCTGATGCCTTTACAGTTGCCTTCATATATGGGTACTCAAGGCAATGGTTCTTCACGTCTTAATGCACCTTGGGGTAACTACGGTAAGATCAAGAACACCGGTTTCGAGTTGGCAGTAAACGCTCATCCTATTGCTAACAAGAACTTCTCTTGGGATACAGAGTTCAACATTTCTTGGAACAAGAACAAACTGGTAGGTCTCAGCGGCACAACCAATGCCAACATCATTGGCTATGGCCAGTGGAACGACGTTGTCTGTGTAAGTAACATCGGCAAACCTCTCTATCAATTCTGGGGATATCAGACCGATGGCGTATACAAGGATTTTGAAGATATCAAAAACTCTCCTAAGCCTAAGAGCTACAAGGAAGGAGCCCTGAATAAGGGAACAACCGTATGGCCAGGCGATATCAAGTTTAAGGATATTTCAGGTCCTGACGGAAAGCCTGATGGAGTTATCGACGATTACGACAAGACTTACATCGGTAATCCACAGCCTAAATATACATTTGGTTGGACCAACACATTCCGTTATAAGGACTTCGACCTGACATTGTTCGTCAGCGGTTCGGTTGGAAACAAGGTTATGAACTACCTGAATATCAGCATGAGCAAGATGAACAATGCCTGGGTAAACCAGAGTGCAAGTGTCAAGAATCATGCCGTACTGGCTCCAATTGATCCGAACAAGGACTACAGTAATGGTTATAAAGGCAACAATGCCAATACCGTATACAACTGGTATGATGACGTAGACAACATTTATGTAGTAAACGCAGGAACCAACATTCCACGTCTTGCTATCGGTGACCCAGCCGGAAACTCTAGCGTTATCAGTGACAGATATGTTGAAGATGGATCATACTTGAGAATGAAGAATATCACTTTAGGTTATACATTGCCTAAAAAGTATGCAAGATACCTTCATATTGAGAGTTTGAGAGTATATGCAAATATACAGAACCTCTTCACTATTACCGGTTACGACGGTTATGATCCAGAAGTAGGTGCAAGTACATCCGATTCACAGGGATACAGCTTCGGTGTAGATAACGGACGTTATCCTTCACCAACGGTATATTCTTTCGGTATCAACCTTGCTTTCTAATTAAATAACAAAAGAATAAACAATTATGAAAAAATACAATATATATAAAACGGCCGTTTGCGCATTCGTCTTGGGTCTCAGCTTGTCTTCTTGCGGGGACTTTCTGGATCAGCCAGACAATTCCAACTACAATGCAGACACGTTCTATAATGGTGATGCAGAGTGCTATCAAGGCGCCAATTCTCTGTACAGTATGCCATGGTATGATTTCCAAAGAGGTTTCTTCAAAGTTGGTGAAGTTATGTCAGGAAACTATTATTGGTGGGGAAGTGAAGATACTCAATACTGGAACTGTAACGTATCTGCCAACAATGCCAACCTGAAAGATATGTCTTATTCACTTTGGACAGTAAATGCCTACGCCAACACCATTTATGATAAACTGAAAGGTGCCAACGCAAGCGCAAGCGTTAAGAGTGCATGTATGGGAGAATGCCTGACATGGAAAGCTATGGCATACTTCTATCTTGTACGTATATTCGGTGCAGTGCCAATCATCCATAACAACACAGACATTATCGGTGCCGGTACATACAATGACCAGTATAAGGCCAACATAGAGGATGTATACGATTACATCATCATGACCTTGAAAAAAGCCATTGAACTGTTACCGGAAAAAGATCCTACAGGTCTTGGACGTATTGATAAATACAGCGCAGAAGGCTTGCTTGCCAAGGTTTACCTGACAAAGTCTGGTTTCGATCCAGCAACTACAACTTACGAACAGGGAAGTGTGGCATATATCAAGACCACCAATCACCAGCGCAACCAGGAAGATCTTGACAACGCTGCCAAATATGCAAAGGATGTTATAGACAATAGTGGCAGAAGTTTGGAACCTGCAGCCAATTTCCCAGCAATGTTCTACAGCGCATACAAAGGTCCTGAATCACTCATCGCATGGCACTGGCGTGCCACACGTGACCCTTGGACATCTCAAAACTCACTTCAAAGTGACCTCGCTATTTCGGGTTTCGATGAAACAGGTAACAACTGGGGAGGATGGGCTGGTCCATCAGTAGACCTGATAGAAGCTTTCGGAGATAATCCAACAAGCCAGACTAGAAACAACACCGACATCCGCCGTAAGGCTACCATGATCATGGCTGGTGACAAATATGATTATTTCTACACAGACTGCGGTGGTTTCGACTTCTTGAAGCATGTATATAAAGGTTATGAGAAGCATCAAGGCAATGGTGAACTCCAGACTCCAACAGGAGCACAATGTGCAAAACATCTTGTTGGTGATAAAGCCGACCATAACTTGCATATAGGCTGCGACTTTGATGTGATGGCTTATGGTAACTATACTCAGCTGTTACGTCTTGCAGATGTTTATCTCATCTATGCAGAAGCCAAGATTGGTAATGCAGGCTCAACAACAGATGCATCTGCCATTGATGCATTCTACAAAGTTCGCAACCGTGCGGTATCTACATACGAACGCCCAACATCTATCAGTTTCGAAGATGTATGGAAGGAGCGCAGATTGGAGTTAGCACTTGAGGGCGATCGCTGGTATGATTACGTACGCAGATACTACTTCGATCCTGATGCAACAATTGCTGAGTTGAACGCACAGAAGAGAAATGAGTATTATGGTCTGAATGCGCTCTATGAGACATGGTACAACAAGGGTAGCTATGATGGTCCTTGGAACTTGAACAGCGATGTAAGATACAATGATGATCCTGGTAAGCATCAGAACGTTCAGATGAGCAGTTTTACCATCCCATTCCCTACAGAAGATGCAACCATGAACCCTCATTTGCTGGAGGCACCACAGCATGTTGACATTTCTCAGTTTACTTATTAATATAAGAAACCTCAAAAATAGAACAATTATGAAGCTAAATAATAAAATATTAAGTATCATGCTTCTTGGAGCTACAGCTTTTACAGGTCTCAGCATTACAAGTTGTGTGGATGAGCCTGACAAATATGAAATAGCTGGTGGAACTCCTTCTATTGATTACGTTCGCCTGTGCGATGTAACCAAGAAAGATTCCATGTTAACTGGAGCATACATGGGTACAAGTATCTGCCTGGTCGGTAACAACTTGAGAAGTATAACAAAAATGCTCTTCAACGACCAGCAAGCCATTTTGAACACAAGTATGATTACAGACCATACCTTGATTGTAGATGTACCAAAGACTCTTACTGACAATCCTACCAATAAGATCTACATGTACAACAAGGATGGTGAGTGTACTGAATATAACTTCAAGACGCTCGTACCAGAACCGGTGGTAACATCATTGAGCAATGAGTTTGCAAAAGATGGCGAAACAGTAACCCTGAAAGGCGACTACCTGCTGGATTACGAGAATGCTCATCTTAAAATCACATTCCCAGGCAACGTAGACGTTACTGATTTCAAGAGCATTTCCAAGAGTGCCGTTACTTTTGTGGTACCAGAAGGTGCACAGAAAGGATTTGTCACAGTAGAAAGCATGTATGGAAAAGGTAAGTCTAAGTTCTATTTCCGTGACGACCGCTGCATACTCTTCGACTGGGATAATGACGGAGATGACGCAATAGCAACAGGTCATGGCTGGCGTGATGGAATTCAAAATGGTAACCGTATTAGGAATGATGTTGAAGGAGTTCTGCCTCTTGACGGAAATTACTACTACTTTGGAGGCAAAACCGTTAATTTCGATTCATGGGCTGAAGATGAATACTCATTCAACTACTGGCCAGAGCCAGCTGCAGGTTATCCAGAGTTGAACTCGCTGATGAAATGGGATGATGTTGACAACATGCAAGTGAAGTTTGAGGTTAACATTCCTAATGATTGGACAGGCTTGTCATTACAGGTATATTTTACCGGCAACGACCAGGTAACATTCTCAACAGCAACCAACAGCTATCTTGCTGATGACACCCTTCCACGTGCACTTTGGACTCCATGGTATGGAGCAACCAACAACACATTCAGCACTTCAGGAAACTGGCAGACTGTTTCTATTCCATTATCAGAATTTGCATACGACAGATATGGAAACAAATTGGGTGGTTTGAAGTTTGAGAATCTCACAGGTATGACCATGTTCCTCTATACAGGACCATACAAAGAGGCTACTGTAGAATGCTCACCAACAATTTGCGTTGATAACATTCGTGTTTGCCCTATCAATGAATAAAATTTGCTGATGCTGGCAGCCATCCAACTGCCAGCACTGCAAACAAACAAAAACAATAAACGTCAATCATTATGAAAAGACATAATAAATCTTTCCTCTGGTTGGTTCTGCTACTGATATGCAGTACATTTGCGTTCACATCATGCGACCGTGATGACTTGAACACCGACCAGTATGGCAATGAAATATCTGTATTATCATACGGTCCAAACCCTGTACTCCGTGGGGGTGTCCTTACTTTCAAGGGAGCCAATCTTGACCAAATTACAGAAATAGATCTTCCTGGTGCAGAAGCTATTACCAGCATTAATGTTGTTACATCAGGAAAAAACTCAGAAATCAATATTGAAGTTCCTGCAGAAAAATGTGAACCAGGTATTGTTACATTGAAGACCGCCAAGAATGGTGAAATCAAGACACTTACCCCTATCACATACATTGAGAATTTGAAATTCACAGGTTTCTACGTAGGTGAAAACAAGGAAAATCTGATTGGTAGCGTTGGAGACGTCCTCACCCTCGAAGGCGATTACCTCAACAACATTACATCTGTTATTTTTGCTAATGGCTACACTATGGATGCCGAGAGTTTTAAATCTCAGACACGCTATCAGATTCAGTTGGTTATCCCAGCAGAAGCAGGAGAAGGCAGATTCCAGATTAGCGATGGAAACAACTATATGTATTCTGAAGGTGCTTTAAGTATCAATGCTCCTGAAATCGATGCAAACAATGCTATCGGTAAGTCTCTCATCAAGGCTGGTGAAACAGAGGTCCTCAGAGGTACTTCACTTGACCAGATTGCAAGTATTGAGTTGAATGGTGCAACCGTAGAAGCAGCTGACTTCAAGTCACAAACAGCTTCTGAGATTACCTTCGTTATCTCTTCAAAGGTAGCAGACGGTGAAATTACAGCCGTAACAAAAAGCGGTATAAGAATTTCTTTCGGTGAGATTACAACCGTTGTTCCTAGCCAACTCGTTGCAACTCCTTCCCCTATCAAGAATGGTAAAGAGATAACTATCAGCGGTAAGGATATGGATCTGATTACAGGTATCGCATTCCCTAACGCCAAGGAATCTAAACTTAACAAGGTTGAGACAACAAAGGTTACTTCTACAGTACCAGAGGATGCACAGGAAGGCGACATCACTTTGAGTCTTGATAATGGCAAGACCGTTGCAGTAGCCTATACATTGGTTAAGCCAACAGTTACCGCTTGCACTCCTGCTGCTATCACAGCTGGCGAGAAGACCATCATCAAGGGTACAGATCTCGACCTCGTGAAGAGCGTCACCTTCCCTGGCGATGTAGAGCAGACCGTAGAGAAATTTGCAGCACAGAATGCCAATGCCATCGCAGTAACAGTTCCTGCAGCATGCGCCGGTACAGGCTTCAAGCTCAACCTGAAGAATGGTACCACTATCAACATCGATGGTCAATTGAGCATCAAGGCAGCTACAGATCCAGCAATTGCATCCGTAACACCAGGTGAAGCTATCGCAGGTTCTACCATCACCATCACTGGTAAGAACTTCCAGAACATCCAGAACCTCTATATCGGTTCTTACAAGGTAAACCGCTATACCTCACGTACCAATACAGAGATTGTATGTCAGGTTCCTGCCAATGCTGAAGTAGGTACATACAAGATCGTGATGGAAGACCCAGACGGCAACAAGATTGAAGGTCCTGAGTTCAAGGTGGTTCCTGCAGAAAAGGATATCGCTACTATCACAACCAACATGGACAACAGCGCCATCAAGTATCCATATAACTTTACATGGGATGACAGCGGTCGTTTCCGCATCATGAAGGCAGACCTCATCAAGTTGGGCGTCAAGGTTGGTTCCAAGATGCTCTTCTATAAGGAAACAGGAGCTAGCGGACAGGTTCAGATCAACAACGCCAACTGGGTCCCTATTGATACTGCAGCCGACTGGAGTGGTGACCAGAACTGTGTTGAGAAGGTATTCGATGCAGCCATGATGGAAGCAGTAAACAGCATCACTGACGGCTGGAGTGATACAGCCTTCATCCTCCAGGGTGACATGAAGAATATAACCAAGATTGCCATCCTTCCATAGGATAGAAATATTTAACATAAAAGACGCATTTATGTGAAATATAATTTGTAAATTTGTGGCGTAGTTATATTAACTGCGCCACATTTTTGATTTTAACCAAAACATTAACCCGATATGAAGAAAATAGTATTATCCTTACTGATAGCTCTGAGCTGCATCTCTGCCAAAGCTGCAGACGGCAAGTCGCTGTTCGTATCATTCAACGATGGTAGCAAGATAGAGTTTGCACTGAGCACTCTACCGGAAGTAACCTTCGGAAATGATAAGATGACTGTAAAATCTACAGCTACTACTGCCAGTTACGAACTATGGAAGGTTTCCACCTTCACTTATGGTACAACAACAGGCATCAAGCAGGTAGAAACCAACAACAAGTTTGCCTTCGAGGTTGACCGTATCATCGTGGATGGTACCAACAACAAGGTAAGCGCCTTCGCACTGGATGGGAAGAACATCAAACTCTCCCCTATCACCGTTGGCGACAAGACCATCATCAATCTCAGTGAATTGACAAATGGGGTCTATATTATCAAAATCAATAACAAATCCTTAAAAGTAGCAAGACAATGAAAAAGATATTACTCTCACTCCTGGCAGTAATGATTTCATTCACTGCCTTGGCACAGATCGATGGTGACAAAATTACCATCAACAATTCAGAAGGAAAGCAAGCTGAATGGAATCTGACGGGCGAAACCAACGCCATCAGCAGCATGAAGCACAATGCCAGCAACCAACTGGAAATCTATCTCAAAGGACTGGAAGATTTCGGAGCCTGGGAAACATACGACATCAACAAGATCAACAACATCTCCTTCTCTATCTATCACGAAAGCGAAGTGGGCGATGTGAATCTCGCTGACCCAGCAGCTACTGAGAAAACCAAGCGTCTCTACAAATATCTGCAGCTGAATTATGGCAGCAAGACCATCTCTTCGGTCATCGCCAACGTCAATTGGAACACCCAAGAGGCAGATAAGATTTATCAGGCTACAGGTAAATATCCAGCCATCAACTGCTATGATTTCATCCATATCTATGTTCCTAAACAGGGTTCCAACGGATGGATCAACTACAACGACATCACTCCTGTAACCAACTGGGCAGACCAGGGCGGACTGGTATCGCTGATGTGGCACTTCAACGTGCCTAAGACAGAAAGCACAGTTCCAGGAACAGATGGTAGCGGTGTGACCTGCACCCCATCAGAAACATCCTTCAAAGCAGCCAACGTATTTACTGCTGGCTCTTGGGAGAACAAATGGTTCTATCAGGAGATGGACAAGGTGGTGGAAGTTCTGCAGAAGTTGCAGGATGCAGGCGTTGTTGCCGTTTGGCGTCCTTTCCATGAGGCTGCCGGTAATGCCTGTCTGAAATCAGGTGCCAGCTGGGGCAAATCCTGGTTCTGGTGGGGATATGATGGTGCCGAAACTTACAAAAAGCTTTGGCAGACCATGTTTGATTACTTCCAGAACAAGGGAATCCACAACCTGATTTGGGCTTGGACCACACAGAATTACAATGGTGATGCCAATACCTATAACAATGATGCCGACTGGTATCCTGGCGATAAGTATGTAGATATCATCGGTCGCGACCTCTATGGCTATGATGCAACCAAGCAGGCTCAATACTCCTGACAGGCATCCAGAAATGGCTGCCCGTCTTCTCCGATCATACCGCCGTGATAAACCTCAACTCCCGCTTTTGCCAGCGCAATGGACTGATTGATTCCTTTTCCTCCCAGAAAAACATTCATGCCGCCGCTGCTGATGGTTTCTCCCGGCTGTACAATATGATCCACGCGGTATACATAATCCAGATTCATAGATCCAATGTTTAATACTTTCATAGAAATCACGCATTCCTTTCACATAAAAGAATTTTACAAATAAATTTCTGCATCAAGAATATAGCCACAGGAGCATTTTACAATAGTTCTGTTACCGTTCAGGATCACCTTCGGAGCATTCTTGCATTTTGGGCAAAGCACAGTAACTTTTCCATCCTGCTTCTTCTCCCTCACTGCCTGATCTGCTATTTCCTTCACCTGTTTCTTCTCGCAGGCGATTTCTTTTCTCGCTTCATCCGTCAAGCTGACCATCTCTTCTGTCGTGGAGTAATAGCCATATTTTTCATCAAAATCCCCGATTTCCCTAAGAACGTCTTCCTTACTGTCATCACTTGCATCGTACCATTCCATTCTCTTAAGATACGGACCAAGCCAGCTGTCATAAAGTGAATTTGCGACAATTCCCACTTCACTAAAGGAATCCTTTCCCTCTCCGATCGTAAAGATCAACTCCCGGTCATCCTGAGATTGTTCCTGAAAATTACATCCCGCAAACGCATCTCTTACGGTCTGATATACCGCCCCCAGATCATGCCGCTGCAAACGCAGCACCTTATCATCATCAATTTCCACTGTAAGCTTATAAAGATAATCCATACAAATACCCATACCCTTCTACCCGTTACAAATCTCTGATCCCATTATTGCCCGATCAAAGAATCAAATTGTTTCAGTTCCCCTTTTCTCCATTTTAACATCTTACACGATTGATCCGCAAGATGATATGCCTAAAAAGCATTGAACCAGTGGTTTAAGAAATAGAAACAGTAAAAGGGACAGCCTACGAACAGCTGTCCCTTTTGGAGAAGGTATTTTTGTTACT